>Ga0335394_10000459_pt1 | contig 43362 bp, 35 predicted proteins | sample MAT03_FD_205741 | JGI IMG/M metagenome (GOLD analysis project Ga0335394, IMG submission 205741) | Freshwater microbial communities from Lake Fryxell liftoff mats and glacier meltwater in Antarctica - MAT-03 (spades assembly) (version 2) ... | reverse complement strand
GAAAATCATGAGGTCAATGTGATGAATACTTCATTGACCTTACGGCAGTCGGTGGCTCTCATTGACTGCCTCTCTCTTCAAAGTTAGTCCAAACTAAAGTATTTCAAGGGATTTCCCATAAATCTGCTATAGCGATTACCGATCTGGTGCGGTACGAATAACAAGCTGAAACCCTTACCCTGTCTGTCCAACGTGTACCTCATGTTAAGAGGAACCGCTATAAATTTCAGCATCAGGGATTGTGGCGCGACTTAGCCGCGCCACATTCACGCCACAACTAACACACGCCACAACTAAGTAGATAGACTTAATTAAATATGAGATCCTAAAACCCTGCGCCGCCCGCACAGCGGGCGGCGCAGGGTTTTAGGATTTGGTTTTTATGTAGGTTGAACTACTTAACACAAGCGATTGAAGGCTACCCTGCCAGCAAATCGCGCAGCGGCTTTGTTACCCAATTCAGGCCAACGCGCAGTTGATGATCAAACGTCGGCATCCGATAGAGGTAGGCTAAACGGCGAACGATGTAAGCAGCAGAGCCGTCAAGCTTAATGCCCATCCCGGCGAGGGTAGCTTCGGCATCACCCAGCGCTAGCATTTCACCCAGGTGTTGATAGCGGAATGGTAGCAGGGGGCGATCGCTCAAGGAAGCCCAGATGTTCCACCCGGCATAATCGGCTTGTTGAAAGGCCACTTGAGCGTTGGCTGGTACCAATTGCCCCTCGGCATCATGGCAATCCGCCAAGTCACCTAGAGCAAAAATGTCGGATCGATCGACTACTTGCAACGTCGGGCTAACGACCAGTTGTCCGCGTTCGTTATGTTTTAGCGGCAACGCTTTGACCACGTCGGGTACCTGGGTGCCCACTGTCCACATCACTACATCTACGGGCAGGGTATCGACGTTGCCCTTATATTCCAACGTGATAGTGTCAGCACCAATCGACTCAACTTTGGTTTCCAAATCCACCCAAACGCCTCGTTTTTCTAGCGCTTTGGTCGCGGTTTCTCGGTTGTGCTCTGGCGATGTTCTCAGAATCTGGTCGCTTTGTTCTACCAGACGGACCCGACCGCGATCGCCCAGCCGATCGGCCAATTTACACGCCAACTCGACTCCGCTGTAGCCTCCACCTACCACAGCTACTCGAATCCGATCGGCGGGCGAGGCTTCCAACATCCGCAGGCGCTCTTGTAGTCGATAGGCATCGTCTATGGTGCGGAAGGCGATCGCGTGCTCTGCGGTGCCGGGTACCATATGCAGGGGCGTTTCTCCACCCAGTGCTAGCACTAGGCGGTCGTAGGGCAGCACAGCGTCATTGGATAAATAGACTTGCTGACTCTCCGGGTCGATTCCCGTAACGGCTGCTTGCCGAAACTGAATACCTGTATTGGCTAGAAGCTCAGAGAAGGGCGGCGCGACTTCCCAGGTTTGTAGTTCTCCCGTCAGCAATTCATATAGCAGAGGCAAAAAGACAAAGCGATCGCGCTGATCGACCAGCACAATGTTCGGTTTTTGCGAGGGTTCCCAAGGTAGCTGACTGAGGCGAAGGGCGGTGTAAAGCCCACCAAAGCCACCCCCAAGAATGCAGATACGGGCAGGTTGTTGGGTCATGGCAGAGGAGTTCTAAATACAGTCGATTTTCTTCAGGATAACGCGGTCAGCCCGTTAGGGTTTGAACTAAAGTCCATTGAGCGCTGCTGATTCTGTAGCGATCGCCACAAACGTTAGGACAAATGTCGATTTGAAGCCGCAATGCACGCGGGTTCCAGCTTGTTAACCTGGTTTGACTCATCGGCGATCGCTACCCCGATTAATGACACCGAGCCTGTTCCTGCTGTGCCTTTTGCTGCAGCCAGGTCGGAACGCCCAGGGCTGCGGTTGTATAGAGCTGTTCAAATTCGCGCTGAAAATGGGTGGCAACGGTGGAGTTGTCGATGACCAGTAAATTTTCATCGTTACTGTGGTTAGCCGCCGCGCTCCAATTTTGCGAGCCTGTGATGACGCGCATGCCGTCGATAATGGCAAATTTGTGGTGCAACAGATCGCCCTCCGGTAAGGTGGGCGTGCCGACAGTGGCGATCGCCCGTTTCCATGGTTGGTTACCCACTTCCAGCCGACATTTTTGGTCTGGAATGGATAGCCCCAGCATGTCTAAGCCCTCGCTGTAGGTGCGAAAGGCAAAGCCCGACTCGATCAGTGCCCGCATCTGAACGCCTTTCTGGTAAAGGGTTTCAAGCCAATTACTAAGAGATTGATCCGAAAATACAAACAGCGCTAGATCAACCTGACGAGTTGCGACGTAAAGCGATCGCCCAATTAAACCATTGACGCTCTCTTCCCAGGCGCGTGCGGGTGAAGTGGGTGAAAACTGCACTGTAATACGAGATCCAGGAGCCAACAAAATTGAGCGAGCGGGACGGTAAGGTTTTTGCAACCCAAACTGGCTGTTGGTCAGCTTCCCTGGCCCATCACCCCACATGAGGTTGAACTCGTCTGTAAACAGGCTGGCTAACGCCGGACTCTCAATCCGCAACAGGTGATTGGCATTGCCTCTGGTCTCAGGCGCAGAAAAATCACCGTGAATATCTGATGTGGTGAAATTTGGTGACCCCAGCAGTAGATGCTGCTCGTCTACCACTATAAATTTATGGTGCATCAAGCCGCTGCCTTTAGAGCCATCGCCCGTGTCATCCAAAATCGGCACTTGGGCGGTCTGCAACATGACCAGTGCGTCGTTTTGAGCAATTTCGTCGGGGGCAAGCAGGCCGTCGTGATTGGTGTCGATTAGTTGAATGCCCTCCTGATATCGGTTGCGATCGCGTTCGTCCAACTGCTCTGAATCCTGTGGAGACACGCTGCTGAACGGGCGGTTGTAGGTGTTCTCCAAAATCACTCGCACGCGAACACCTGCTTGATGGCGCTGTTTTAGCGCGGCGGCAATACGCGGCAACCGCAATTCCTGCACGGCCACATCTACCGAAACCTGCGCTGCTTGAATTGCGTCTACAATCACCTGTTCCAAGTCATCGCCCAGCCGCTCCTGTTCCCGATATGGCTCTCGATACAGCGCTGCCTGCGAATGGTTGAAATAAACCTGAATGAGTGGATCTTGCGGCAACGGCTTTAAGGGAGCCTGCGCTGACCCTCGCCGCCACAGATTAATTCCTAAGAACAGCAGTAACCCAACCAAAACCCACAGTAAAATCCGCTGCCAAAGCGCGGCTGGTAAACGCATAGTCGGTGCACCCTAAACAACGACAGCGGCTAACGCCCGTCGATCTAGTAATGCCCGAAGCGACAATGCTGATAACGCAATACTTTTAGAACTTACGCATCTGTAGCAGCCCTAAATGATTTGGTAAATAGGTGGGCGTAATTACACATAAAACCCTAAAAGTCTGCGCCGCCCGCGCAGCGGGCGGCACAGACTTTTAGAATCTCGTTTTTATTTAGGTCGAACTACTTAGGGAACTGCGTTGAAATAAGATACCGGCTCAAGCAGAAGGCTTATCATGGATTCCCGCCTGCGCGGGAATGACACCGGGATGATTTTTGTTTGCTGATCCCTTAGTGGTATTGATGTCAGGATTTTTTGATGGGCGGGCGAAGCCCGCCCATCAAAAAATCCTGACCAATTTAGGACTACCAATGATTTGTGAGATGGGTTGTGATTGCTATGAATTGTTTTGTAGGCATGAAAGCCCACAAAACAATCAACCAGTTGCTTAGAAACGCCGTCCCAACAACCGCTGCCGCATTCCTTCCGCAATTTTTTGCCCCAAATATTCTGGAATTAGATTTTCGTTCGGCCCTAGTAGATATAGAATTAGCCGCGTGCGCCCCCGCCACACCAGCAAATTGGCGTTCACGACGAGCAGGTCTTCCTGCCAAATGGCATACATAACCTTGTAAAACAGTCCTGGTTGGTTGTCTGCCTCAATTAACAGGGCGGGCAGATGGAATACGGGGTCTACATAAAACTCCGTTTCCACCTGCTCTAAACCTGCATCCAGGTTGAACTCAACCGCCAGCATCTCTTCCACCTCAAACCGTCCACCCAGAGCTTCTCGAATCGCTCGGCAGACATTTTCCGCAGTTTTGTCAGTGAGCGCCTTACTCCCCCGCGACACGACCAGTTTGCTAAACACCAGCATCGGCGGATAGATCTGTCCGTAGAGACTGAGGCTGTGAATGGTCAACCCGTAGGCCGCCAGCACCCCAAAAATATCGCTCAATAAAAACGATTGATTTCGATATGCAAAATGCAGCGCACTTTTATTGCCTTCTGGCTTTAGTTCAATTACCGCTTGACGGCTTTTGTAGAGCTGATACGCTAGCCTTAAATTTTGGAGCTGAATTTCGCTGCTAACAAATTGCTCATAAAATTGCGGAAACGCCCGATTGAAGCGCTTCAGAAGTTCCAGCGTCGATGGTTTTAAACCCGGAGCCATAACTAGAGATCAAACTTGCTTGCCAAGTCAACGGTAAACGATATAGTTCAAAACAACTGAGCCGAGCCGCTTGTATCGTATTATCCATCTACGACGCTTCTCCTCAATGCTTCACCATCTAAAAAACTCTAGAAAACCCTAACTGTAGGCCAATCTCTCATAAATTGCACCCTGTCTCACGTTTATTTTGCCCATTTGAACGGCTTAACTAGCCTATCCGCATCAAAAGGATTTGTTCAAGATGAAACCGGGAAAACAAGGTACGGTCTATACTATGTAATACTGTCTGCCTCGCTTGCCCCTTTACCAATCTCACTGACTCGCATGGGTTTCTGGAAAAGCTTGTTTAGTGCTTCTGATACTGCCGCTGCACCCAAGCCAGCCCAAGTCGAGGGGTATGCAACGAATGCTGGAACCTCTCAAACCAATGCTACACGCATCTTTTTCAGCACCGATCGCGAGATAGACCTCTACGAATTGGAAGAGCTGTGTGACGCTGTAGGGTGGTCGCGTCGCCCATTGCGAAAAGTCAAGAAGGCGATTCAGCATAGTTTTTTAGTCGTTTCTATGTGGGAACAGCAGGGCGTGCGCCGCCGGCTCGTTGGATTCTCGCGAGCCACGTCTGACCATGCATTCAACGCAACGATTTGGGATGTAGTAGTGCATCCCGATTACCAGGGCAAAGGTTTGGGTAAAGCTTTAATGAAACAGGTCATCAAGAAGTTGCGTAGTGAAGATATCAGCAACATTACGCTGTTTGCTGATCCTCAGGTTGTAGATTTTTACCGAAACTTGGGCTTTATGTCCGATCCAGAGGGCATTAAGGGAATGTTCTGGTATCCCGATTAGATTTAGGTTCTTGGGGCGGAGAAATGCTGATTTAGTTTCGCAGGTTTGTAATTCTGGGTTGAAAGCAGGTTACACTATTGGTTGGTTTGCCGGGATGTAGCGCAGTTTGGTAGCGCGCCTGCTTTGGGAGCAGGATGTCGCAGGTTCGAATCCTGTCATCCCGATTTTAGTAGGTTTAAGTAGTTCAACCTCAATAAAAACAAGATTCTATAAAGTCTGCGCCGCCCGCGCAGCGAGCGGCGCAGACTTTTAAGGTTTTATATTTAATTACGCCCATCTATTTAGTATGGGCTTATGCTTGAGATAGCCTTGCAACTGTGAGCGAATGGATAGAGCCAGTACATGCTTACAGAGAAAATGGGTAGTCCTAAATTGGTAATAATTTTTTGAAGCGCGGGCATTGCCCGCGCTTCAAAAAATTATTATAGCTGTCGCCACAAAGGTTAGGACACTGGGATCAAAGGGGGTGTGGGGGCTTTGCCCCCAGCCAGGGGTTCCACCCCTGCACCCCGTCCTAACCAATCCGTCTATGGCTATACATCAATACCAATACCCTCTGATTTCGGTATATGTTTTCGATAAGGGATGAAAGGTAAGGGATGAAGTGCGTCCTTTGTTGAAAAATAAACGACAAACTTGGAGCATTACTTGGAATTCGGGAGTATCCTTTGGAAATATTGGAAGATTAGGTTCAGGTTTTGTAAGTTTTTGTGGGTATTGATGTATGAGGAGAGTTGCTTGGGCGGTGGCTTTTTCTGGAGTGCTGGCATTGGGAGCAGGATGTGGCAATCAAGTGGGATCTAATGTCCCTGGGGCAGCTAGTTCAGCGATCGCCCCTAATGGAACTGCAAATTTGGCAAATGATCCCGATCTGCCCTCTGATGCTGCTCTTGCATCTTCCGACCCTACTGTAGGTTTAAGCTCTTTGCCCGAGGGTACGATACCTGACAGCTTAATTGCCAAAACTGATCCGCTTAGGCGCTTGCCTCAGGTGCAAGTGGGTCGCAGCAATCCCTTCGCATCTTTAGCCGTTAACCCTACAGTCGTGGCTATGCCGACGATGTCCTCATCGACCGGATCTGTGCCAGCCGCACCTCAGGTGTTGCCTAGCCCTATGGCTGCCATCCCAATTGCATCTAATTTGCCCTTATCTCCTCAATCCTCGCCTAACGCTTTCTTGCCAACTATTCCAGTGGCACCAACGGGTGCAGTTCCTCCTGCTTCGGTTCCGCCATCCATTAGCTTGGCTCGGCAAATTCGTGTCAGCGGTGCTATTCAGGTTGGCGATCGCCTGAGTATTATTGTTGAAGTTCCCAATGAACACACCAGCCGATCCGTAAGCGTAGGCGAGTACATTGGCAATGGCAGTGTGCTCGTGAAGCGAATTGAGATGAGAGGCAACCAAGAACCACGGGTGATCTTTGAGGAAAATGGGGTAGATGTGGTGAGAGAAGTCGGGGATGTCAGCCCGTTAATGAGTTCTCTCTAGAGACTAGTTGCATGATGCCATTTCCTGATCCAGCAGTTCCCCACCCTGCTAAGTCTTTGGCTCAGGCTACCCCTGAGGAACGCTTGCTGTGCTTTCACGACAGCTATACCTGCCCAGTTTGCCGTCATGGTCAAATTACGGAGCTGACGCTGATGGATGCATTTGCCTGTAATTTTTGTCGCCATATTTTTACGGCAAACTTAACTGCCCAGTCTGTTCAAATGGTGGACAGCTCTCAACCTATGGCTTGGCGCTGGAATGGCTGGACATGGAAGCCTGCCTATCAGCAGGACGGAAATTTAACGTCGGTGCTTTGGGCGGTAGGAGTTGTGTTGGTGGTTCTGCCTGCTGGTTTGGTCTGGCTAGCGGCGCACACGTTTCCGCCGTTGCCCGGAAGTAAGGGAGCTTGGTTTCCAACGGTCTGGCTAGGCTGTACGTTTCTGGCGCATTTACTGATGGTGAGCTGGCTGATAGTCGAGTATTATCAGTTTCCACTGTATGTGGCGGGAAAAATTCGACTAAGGCGGCTTTTAGGGCGATCGTAAAAGTACGGGTAGTGGATTGAGGTCAGGATTTTTAGATGGGCGGGCAAGCCCGCCCATCTAAAAATCCTGACCAATTTAGGACTACCAAAGTACGATGTGTAAATTAGAACCCAGATTTTAGGGTTTATATTTGATTGTGTTCACGATTTCTCAGTGCGCTCACTCAGGTGATGATATTGATGCTGTCTAGTTGCTTTGGTAACTTGTAGCCTATGCCACTCGAACAATGTCCAAACTGTAGCCGCCGCTTGGGGCCACCATTAAAATCGTCTGGGCGTCAGGTCTGTGCCAAATGCGGCTGGTCTGACAAACCTCGGCAAGCGTCTGCTAGTCAAACTCCTGCAACTAAACCCGCCGCCAACCTATCGCCGCAGGATATTCAGAAAATTCTTGAGCAGGCGTCTGCCCAGGCGTTAAACAATATGAAGCCTAAGGGAAAACAAGATCCAAACTTACCGCCTGAGTGATGAAATTCTCCTGTACAAGGTGGTTCCCAGCTTTTCTGGGAAACGTCCACACTCCAAATAAGGCGTTGATGCAGGCAGTTTAAGTGTTGCTGATTTTAGGGATGATTTTTTGGATGAGAGGGGCGCTGCGCGCCCCTCTCATCTATAGCGGTAGCCATGATCAATAGGACGCCTCCCTGTCATTCCCGCGCAGGCGGGAATCCATCTGCTCGATAGGTGCCAGCGTCATTCCCGCCTGCGCGGGAATGACGCTGGCATGTCCTAAGCTTTATAACTATGGCTATAAAAAATTATCTCCCGATTATGCAATGCCGCAGGCTAATCGGCGGGGATGTGTTTGGAAAATGCGTAAATCCGCTGTGTTTCCCAAGTTTTGCAGATACCGGAGGGTTGCATGGCACCAGACGAGCTGTCTAGCCGGAAAATCTGCCGATCGAGCTGCACTTGTAAGGTCATCATCGGGTCGTGACCAGGGGAGACCATAAATTCTATTTGTTGAATAGATGGCCAACTGGCCAGATGGTCAAAAACTTTGGCGATCGCTTCTACATGGGGATGGTCTGGGTGTTGATACCAGTCAGGTGCAAGAGTATGGGACTGATCAAACCCAAAATGGACAATAAGCGATGCTCGGTTGAACAGAGCGATCGCCACGGGGCGAGCTTCTTCTTGCACTAGTAGATCGTGATCTTTCGCCAAGTAGCGAAGCTTTTCGAGGCGATCGTATCGCTCCTTTAAACTTGGCTCATCTTGCCATTGAATTGCCACTGTTACTAGGTAAGTCTGTAGCAGCAAATGGCCTAGCTTTTCGGCTTTGGTAGCTAAGTAATCGGCGTTGTAGCTGGTGGCCTCAATAATTAACGGCACGCGATCGGTCATCTCTAGCCCGTAGCCCTTCAGCCCTGCAATTTTGCGGGGATTATTAGTAATCAGGCAAAACTTTTGCACCCCAATATCATTGAGAATTTGAGCACCGATGCCATAGTTGCGCTGGTCTGCCGGGAAGCCAAGCCGCTGATTTGCCTCCACGGTATCTAGCCCCATATCTTGTAGAGAGTAGGCTTTAAGCTTATTGATTAAGCCAATCCCTCGCCCTTCCTGCCGTAGGTAGACGACGGCACCCATCCCTGCATTATCGATCATCTTGAGAGCGGCCTGAAGCTGCATTCGACAGTCGCAGCGCAGGGAACCCAGAGCATCACCCGTCAGGCATTCGGAGTGAACCCGCACTAGGACAGAACGGTCTTTAAACGTAGCCGGATCGCCTTTGACGATCGCCACATGTTCTGAGCCATCTAGCAAATTGCGGTACGCGTAGATTTTGAATAGCCCAAATTGGGTGGGCAAATCTGCTACGGCTTCTCGGTGGATAAACCGCTCGTGTTGCAAGCGGTAGCTAATCAAATCGGCAATGCTGATCAACTTTAAACCGTGTTGCTTGGCATACTCGACTAGCTCCGGTAGCCGTGCCATTGAACCATCGGGATTTTGAATTTCGCAGATTACCCCCGCTGGATATAGCCCTGCCATGCGAGCTAAGTCCACTCCGGCTTCGGTGTGGCCTGCCCGTTTCAGCACGCCCCCATCTTTGGCACGCAGTGGAAAAATGTGCCCCGGACGGCGCAGGTCGCTGGGCTTGCTGGCGGGATTCAAAGCCAGTTGAATCGTTCGAGCGCGATCGTCGGCAGAGATGCCAGTCGAAACGCCCAGGTGAACAGCACCGTCAATACTGACGGTGAAGGCAGTCTGCTCGCTTTCATCGCTATAGGCACTCACCATCAGCGGCAAATCGAGCTGATCTAACCGCTCACCAGTCATGGCCAGACAGATCAGCCCCCGTGCTTCGACTGCCATGAAGTTAATCATATCGGGCGTGGCAAACTGGGCGGCACAGATTAAATCGCCCTCGTTTTCACGGTTTTCGTCGTCTACGACTACGATCATGCGACCCGCTTTCATATCTGCCAAAGCAGATTCAATCGAGTCAAATTGAAACGAGGGATTGGAATTAAAGGGGTTAATTTCGTTGAGTTGAAGCGGTTCCACAGAAAGTTCCTAACTAAGTAGGTGGATTTAATTAAATATGTAAGATCTTAAAACGCTGTACTGGTCACTGCATGGACGGCGCAGCGTTTTAGAGCTGATTTGGTTGAACTACTGATCCTATGTGATCAGACTGAAGCTGTTAAGTTTTTTGAAGTTCTCCTCTAGCTCAATTGTAGCCCGTCCTGCTGTCTCATCTGGGGGTGGGGCGTTATGATGAGGACGTTCTAGCCACTTGAGGCTCATCGTCTCGGTTGTGAGAGTTGAGTTGTGAGAGTTGAGTTGCGAGAATTGAAATGTGGGTAGTCCTAAATTGGTAAGGATTTTTTGATGGGCGGGCTTCACCCACCCATCAAAAAATCCTTACATCAATACCATTACCGAAATGTGGTGGCTGGGATGTGGCAGATGGAACACAGTGGCTAGGCATCTTGTTGTATTGGTATCAACATAGGCCGTGGCTACTCTTGAGACATGCTGCAATTGTGCCAAACATCTTTTGCAAAATTCAGATAGCGCATCGGTTCAGCTTGGTCTATTGTTAGGCTACCGATTCTTAATTCTCAGTGACTAGATGATCCGGTGTTGATGCTCTGTTGGTCAACCGTTTTCTGGCGAAACCGAGAAACGGTTGACCCAATAGAGCCACTAGATTTTTACTAAACTATCCTCACAAACGATATTTGTTAAAGGCCAGCCATCATGGGTGATTCAGAGCGTATACCTGTCGGAATTATTGGCGCATCGGGTTATGGTGGCATCCAACTAGTGCGTTTGTTAGTTGATCATCCCCTACTCGAACTCGTGTATTTGGGGGGCGATAGCACTGCTGGAAAGCCATTTTCCGAAGTTTATCCCCACTTAGGACACCGGATCCATCTGGTTGTGGAACCGGTGGATGTTGAGGTGATTGGCGATCGCTGTCGTATCGTGTTTCTGTCGCTGCCCAATGGACTTGCCCTCAAAATGGCTCCTCGCCTGCTCGAAAAAGGCTGTAAGGTGCTGGATTTGTCGGCAGACTACCGTTTTAGCGAACTCGATACCTACAAAACTTGGTATGGTGGCGATCGCGACGACTATGCCACTGCTCAAACAGCCGTGTATGGCCTGCCCGAACTATACCGCGATCGCCTTGCTGAGGCTCAATTGGTTGGTTGTCCGGGCTGTTTTCCCACCGCTAGCCTACTGGGGCTGGCTCCGTTACTAAAACAGGGACTAATTGTTCCTGAAACCGCCGTTATTGATGCCAAGTCTGGTACCTCTGGCGGGGGTCGCCAACCGCCCAAGGTGAATATGCTTTTGGCGGAAGCAGACAACTCACTAGGAGCCTATAGCGTGGGCGGTCGCCATCGCCACACTCCCGAAATTGAGCAAATTTGCAGCGAGTTGGCTGGCCACGAAGTGATGGTGCAATTTACCCCACACTTGATCCCCATGGTTCGGGGCATTCTTGCCACCATTTACGCCACCATGCGCGATCCCGGCTTAGTACGCGACGATATGCTCACCATTTACCAGGCATTTTATCGCTCGTGTCCATGGGTACGGGTATTGCCCAGCGGTGTCTATCCCCAAACTAAATGGGCCTGCGGCACTAACCTGTGCTACATCGGGATTGAACTCGATCCCCGGACTGGCAGAGTGATTGTGATGTCAGCGATCGACAATCTATTAAAAGGGCAAGCAGGGCAAGCTGTGCAGTGCCTTAACCTGATGATGGGCTGGGAAGAAACCTTGGGCTTGCCGCAGTTGAGTTTTTATCCGTAATGTCAAGTGGGCTTGAAATTGTAGGTTAACCAATCGGCGCTAAGTAGGTGGGCGTAATTAAACATAAAACCCTAAAAGTCTGCGCCGCCCGCGCAGCGGGCGGCGCAGACTTTTAGAATCTCGTTTTTATTTAAGTTGAACTACTTACAGTCCTTTGCACTTGTATAAAACCAGTTTTTGATGGAGAGCCACGCACTGCGCGGTTCTCCATCAAAAATCCATGCAAAAATCCATGCCTCATGCACTTGAAAAGTGCTGTGTGTTCTGCCGTCAGGGCTTGGCAAAGTAAAGCCCTGACCCACCTATTACAGCGTCTTTTAACGCACCGGATCGACTCGAACCTCCACTTGATTGGGATTGCCATTAGTAATCACGGCGTAGCGTGAGGTGTTGGTAAACAACATCTGCCCCTCTGCTGTAATGCGAGCGCGAATCACGTAACTATGTCCCTCCTGGATCAACGCTGGGTCGTAAGGAATTTCGAACTCAAACGGTACCTGTCTGCCGTTGGTAGCAATAATTTGATTGCCCAAGACGATCGCTGCTGCATCTTGACGCGAGATATCTTGTAGTTCTATCTCAACGATGCTATTGGGTGGTAAAGCACTACGTTGTAAGTACAGCACAGTGCCCGTGACAGTATTTTGAGCGGCAATGTCGTCGGACTGAGGAGCAGGATCAGGCTGAGTTGAAGCCTCGGCTGAATTGACCAAAACGTCAACCCGGTTGGGGTTGTCGTTGGTAATTACGGGATAGCTAGACGTGTTGAGAAAACGAAGCTGCCCATCTACTGTGATTCGTGCCTGAATAGCGTAGGAGTGTTCGGCCTGGATCTGTGCTGGATCATAGGAGATTTCAAACTCGAATGGGACTTGTCTACCGTTGGGGGTTATGGTTTGTTCACCTAAAACTGTAGCGGCTACGTCTTGACGAGATACGTCTAGTAGTTGCACCTGCACGATCGCGTTGTCAGGTAGGGCAATGCGTTGTCGGTAGGTAACGGTTCCCGTAACGCTAGATTGAGTTGGGGGAAGGGGGGTCATGGCGATCGCCATCGATGGGTCAGAACGCTGGCTTGGTATTGTCAGGTTAGAGGTGCTTAACGGGTTACTCAGAATCGAAGTGGTGCTGAGGGCGATCGCCCCCCAAGAAATCAAGACGTGCATGGTAAAAAGTAACGTGTAGCGTAACGTTAGTTTAGTTGTGTGACGTAGCCGGATTAAGCAGCACCACGTCATCCACTGTGATCTAATTCACGGCGGGGTAGTGGTATTGATGTAAGGATTTTTTGATGGGCGGGTGAAGCCCGCCCATCAAAAAATCCTTACCAATTTAGGACTACCCACGGCGGCATAACACAATAATCTGACGTAACGGCACCAAATTACCCCCGGTTACAGTCTTTGAAACGCAATTCTTTACTGCTCACACCCAATTCCATCTTTGTCACCGTCAAACCGATGAGGATCAGGCTGTAGAACCCTGAATCGGCGTTCTGTAATGTCTGTGCAGTCTAGGTCGGGTGGTGCGGGCGGAATGCAGATGTCGGGGTAAGCTGGACTGCAATTTCCCTGCTGGGCGTTTACAGGCATTGAAATTGCTAGCCAACCCATTAAGCAGGCGATCGCCAACCCATACAAGAGCTTAATCATAATCTTTGAAGAAAAAATAAATTCCGAACCGTAGACGGTGCCATAGGTTTAGGACTACCCTCAAGTTTTCTCTGTTTTAGTTAAAATTACTGGCTTGCAGTATTCGATTTTACAAAAACAACACTGGATCATTCGGATTGTGAAGTCTTATCGGGCGATCGCTCCCCCAACGCTGTTTTCGTTTGGGCACTGTTCTATAGGTGTCATTTGATGTTTTGATACGTATGCACTGCACACTTGTAAAAAAAACAAACAACATGGTTGAACCCTGACCGTCTTTCGAAGAACGAGGTATGGCTGCCCTCAAATGTCGTATCTTCTGGCGATCAAATGGCTGTGACCGAGCCTTCAACGCTTCATTTTTGGGTAGTCCTAAATTGGTAATGATTTTTTGAAGCGCGGGCTTTGCCCGCGCTTCAAAAAATCATTACATCAATACCACTACCCATTTTTGGAAGCAAGGAATTTCTTGTTAAAAAATATGGCTGATAAATTTGGAAGAGTTAACCAGCAACCCTCTGTTGAATTTATCGCTAGAGTAATAACCCATCGGAAAAGTATCTAAGAGAATTGGTTTGACGTATAAAAAAATACATCAAATCAATTCTTGAATATGCTCTCAGTAATCCCTAAAATTCTCTAAAATGGGGTTCAAAAAAAATATTGCTTGAGATATTTCACAGTTTTTTGGAGGAAAAAAACTTACGGTGAGACTGAATGCGAAGTTTTTATGAAGAGGCCAGACAGGACGTAGATAGCACCTGCAATCTTGACTATTATGACTAAATATCAACCATTACTGGTTCAGTAGTGTCACATAGATTTCGAAAACGCGTATCCTCTGGTGTGCAAGCATGTATTGGATTAAGGGAGTTGTCGCTGAGACAATGCTTAAAGCTGATCGCTAAGTGCTAGTCAGCGCTAAGTGCTAACTCGTAGAGATCAGGTATACCGTTGCAATACTTTATATCGTTGCAATACTTTATATAGAGATGCTCTTCGGTTTCCGAAGTCTACTAATTAAATTTGATTGGAGCATAGAGTGAAAAATCCGGTAATTGCTATAGGATTGGATGCTGCCGACCCAGCGCTTTTGGAAGAATATATGGCGCAGGGGCATCTTAAAAATATTAGCCAGGTGCGTCAACAAGGTGCCTATGGTCGCCTCAACAATACTGTTAATTATTCTGATGTTTCTACCCCAGCGGCCTCTACAGAACGCTTGTGGGCGATGACATGGACTGGCTGTATGCCAGATCAAACTGGATTTTGGGGAACGTCAAAGTTCTATCCCAAAAATTATGAGGTTAGCCGAGATATCCTTCAGGTTGGGTGTGATTTTGAGCAATATCCGCCATTTTATGCCCTGGAAGATGACTATCGAGTATTTGTACTTGATCCTCCTACCTCTGGATTATCTAGCAAGGTTAACGGCCTACAGACTCTGGCATGGGGCGGGCACTATCCGTTTACCCCCAGTCACTCTAATCCGCCTGAATTGTTGCCTAACTTGATTAAAGAGTACGGTGAAAATACAGTTCTCTACAAAGATACTGGCATCTGGTGGGATAAAAAATACGAAAAGTGGCTACCGGGAGCCATCAAAGAGAGTACTGAAGTTCGCGCTAAGATTTGCCGCGACTACATGAAGAAAGATGATTGGGATCTGTTCGTGGTGGGCTTTGGCGAAGCTCATACAGCGGGTCACGATTTGTGGTACACCCATCACGACCACCCGGTATATGAAACGCAGGGTAAACCCGCTGGCCCGTTGATGCTAGAGGCGTTTGAAAATATTGATAGGGCAGTGGGCGAAATCTTGGCAGAAGTGCCTGACGATGCGTATGTAGTCATTTTCTCGCCCCACGGCATGGGAGCCAACTATACAGATTTGCTCAGCATGGCTGTTTTGCCGGAAATTATGTATCGATACAATTTTCCTGGCAAGGTGGCGATCGCCCCTGGAGATATGACCAAGCCGCCGTTAAAGATGATCGATCGCCCCTTCCGCAAGTCCTGGATGGGCGAAGTGTGGGCGCGCAACTATGAATCAAACCCCATCAAGCGCTTCCTGCGTCCGTTTCTACCCAGTCGCTTCTTGCGTTCTAAGCACAATGGGCTAGATTCGCCTTATACCCTGATGAGTCAAAAGGCTCCGCTGTTTTGGATGCCAGCGATGTGGTATCGCCCGCTTTGGCCTGAAATGCGCGCCTTTGCCCTGCCCTACTTCGCCGATGGGCACGTACGAATTAATGTTAAAGGCCGGGAAGGTAATGGCAACGTTGCTCCAGAAGACTACGATGCTGTGTGCAACGAATTGACGGACATACTCTTCCGTCTCAAAGATGCCCGGACGGGTAAATCGATTGTTAAGCAAATTTCTCGCCCTCGGCGATCGCCCTTCGACGATCACAACTTGTCGGATGCTGACCTTGTGGTGGTTTGGGAAGAAGTTATTACTGATGTGGTCGATAGCCCTGACTTTGGTCGCATTGGGCCTATCCCTCACTTCCGAGCGGGTGGGCATCGCTCCAACGGATTCATGATGGTAAAAGGCCCTGGCATCATCCCCAATTCACAATTCCGTTCAGGGCAGGGGTTGGATATCGCGCCGACAATTCGGGAACTGCTGAATGCACCAATTCCCCAAAATTATGACGGCACGTCGCTGCTTGACTCGTCTGTGCTTAAATCTCCAGTTGAGATTTAAGTAGTTGTTGGAGACGTATCAGGAATTGCTTTTTACGAGTACGGCGTGCTCGTAAAAAGCAGTCTTTATCTAGCCTTTGCGATTGGTTCTAAGTCAGATTAATTAGTTCAATCTAAATAAAAACAAGATTCTAAAAGTCTGCGCCGCCCGCGCAGCGGGCGGCGCAGACTTTTAAGGTTTTATATTTAATTACGCCCATCTACTTAGTAAAAGTTAGCGCTTATGAATTCTGCCGCATCTACTCCAGTCACACCACTGATATCGGTAATCATCCCGGCGTACAATACTGGGGCTTATATTGCTCAATCGATCCAATCGGCACTCGATCAAACCCTGAGAAATATTGAAGTTATCGTGGTGGACGACGGTTCAATTGATGGCACGGTGGCGATCGCCAAGCAGTTTCAAGATGAGCGACTGCGGGTTTTTGTGAATGAGCAAAATATGGGTGCTGCTGGTGCTCGCAACCGTGCCATTCAAGCTGCCCGAGGCGAATGGATTGCAGTTTTAGACTCAGACGATTGGTATGCTCCAGAAAGATTAGAGCGTCTGTTGCAAGTGGCCTATGTTGAGCGAGCAGACATGGTGGCAGATGACCTTTACTTTATCCAAGACGGAGAAGATACTCCCCGCAGCACTCTAATTCGAGAGAGTGGTCACGAGTTGCCTGCTCGTCAACGGATCGATCCAGTCTTCTTTGTTAAGACAGATGTATACGGCCAGCAGGGACTACATTTGGGTCTTAGTAAGCCACTGATAAGGCGCAGCTTCCTAACGCAGCACGGCATTGAATATGACCTTAGCCTTCGGATGGGGCAAGACTTTTGGCTGTACCTAAAAAGTTTGGCGATCGGGGCACGCTACGTCTTAATCTCTGAGCCTTACTATTACTATCGGTTCCGTGCTGGCTCGTTGGTTAAGCAAAGTAAAGTAACCCGACTCAACGGATACTGTCGCGCTGCTGAGAGCTTCTTACAGCAGCCAGAAATCAAAAATAACCCCAAACTAGCGCAAGCACTTTCGCATAATCTCAACGTATTTGAACGAAACCGAGCCTATTACCGCGTAGTCGAAGTGCTTAAGCAGAAAAAGCCGCTCCAAGCGATCGTTGAAATGGCTCGAAATCCGTATTTCTTTGTTCACTTCGGCTTACAGCTCAAATCAATCCTATTTCGCCGTTGGCAGTATTATCTCACCAAAAACAGGCTTGCCTATGAAACTCGCTTATCATCCACCTCTTCGCATAAAGATGCGAGATTGACTAAGACCTGATAGTTGTTGAAGGGTCGGTAAGACTGCCTTTCAAGCAATCTATTCAGCCGTTGATTTTACACTCAACTCTTGTCTGATTACTGTCTTCGTTCTGTCTTGAATCCATTGGCTTGAATCTATCAGCTCAGCCAGTTTGCGAACTTTTATCGGAGATGGATTTGCCAATGCTGGGACGTCGATTACTTGGAAATTCTCTTTCAATTCTAGTCACTCGACTGACTCAGAGTATCGCGACGTTTGTCTTGAGTGCGTCTATCGCTCGAATTTTAGGACCTTATGAACTAGGTCAATATCTTTTAGCCTTTGGCTATTATTTCATCTTCATGAGCCTTGCCTCTCAAGGGTTCAAGGTTTTATTTACGCGTGAACTATCGCGCAACCCTGATGAAACGCCAACGTATCTGGTCAGTGGTACGTTACTTCAACTCTTCTTTTGCTTCGTGGGCTATGCCATGCTGGCGGGGCTAATTTTTATCTTGCCCTATAAGCCTGACACCTCAATGGTTTGTTATGTCATGGGGTTGGCCATTTTCCCCTTTGCCATTTCCAACATTACGGAGTCCGTGTTCCAAGCCAAAGAGAAGATGTATTTGATTACCATCAGCACGGTACCCATTTACGTTTTGCGCCTGGTTGTGATGATTTGGGCTATGCAGTCGGGCTATGGGGTAGTAGACCTCGCCGCCATTACCGTTATGTCGGAGGTGTTGATTCTGCTAATCGAGTGGGGTTTGATTCTCCGCATGGTGACACCCAAGTGGAAAATCTCGTGGGAATTCATTCGGACAGCCCTCAAGTCAGTGCGGACGTTTATTGCGATTGAGGGAGTAGCTGTGATTAATACCCGCATGCAGCTCGTGATTCTTTCGCTGTTGGGGGGAGAGATCGTGGTTGGACTATACGGCTCAATTGTCCAGTTGATGCAGCCCTTTGATATTCTCTCTAGCAGCTTAACTGTCGGTGTGTTTCCCAGTATGACGAAGACGGTGGCGCTAGGTTTAAGGAAACAGCGTCAATTGTCTGAACGCATTATTGAAATGCTTTGCTTTGTGGCACTGCCTATTACTACGGGCGTGTTCTTTTTTGGGCGAGACTTATTAGATCTGGTGTATCAAAAGTCAGACTTTACTACTGCTGCGATACCACTTTGCATTGTGTCTGTTGGGCTGATTGCCTCATCTTTTAGTCGGCCTCTCAGCTATTTGTTAGTGGCAAATCATTTTGAAAAAATCAATATGCGTGAGGTACTAACTACTACGTTTACTGCTAGCGTGATGGGATTTTTTTTGGTGTCACGGTTTGGCCTCATGGGGGCGGCAATTTCGGTGTTGCTGATGCGGCTTAGCAGCGTGGCTCAATATGTGTATGCAGTCTGTGCCAATTTGTTTTCGGTGCGGTTCTGGCGCATCATTCGCCGTCCGTTATTGGTTAGCACTTTGATGGTGTTTGTGCTCTGGCTCTTGAAGAACAGTGGCAGCAACATTTGGGTGGTGTTAGCCGTTTCTATAAGCATCTATGCTCTGTTGCTAGGCTCACTGGTCGTCTTGAATTTAGGTGGGCCAAGGGTCGCCTACGCCAAGCTTTTACAACGATAGGGAGGAACGCTGATGAAGGTTGCATTACTACATTTCTGTTTTCCTGAATATACGGTTGGGCTGGCGAATGGCTTAGCAGATCATGTGGATGTGACGCTGATCCACCCTCAGAAGCTGTCCGATACCTGTCGGGATGTTTTAGATCCACGGGTGAAGGTGCGTAGTTTCTCGAAAGGTCGGATTCGTGACATCCGTAACATTGCTTCAATGCGAGCCATGATGCGACTGATTCGGGAGGCGCAACCAGATGTTTTGCACGTTCAAGAAACAAATGATTTTTGGTACGACTTGACGCTGCTGCTGAATCGAATGCCTCCGCTGGTAACGACGATTCACGATGTTTTTCGTCATCCTGGCGATCGCGGCAGTGTTCCGGGTGCAGAGTACACTCGTCGGATCGCGTTTTACAAATCTCAGCAGCTAATCGTTCACGCTGAGTCATTAAAAGATGCTCTGACGGGACAGTTTCGGGTGCCTGCTAAGCGTGTGGCTGTGTTGCCCCATGGCGAAATCGGCAGTTTATTTCAGCGCTGGGCCGATGGCGTAACGCTACCTCGTGAGCCACATACACTGCTATTTTTTGGGCGCATTTGGCCCTACAAGGGGCTGAAGTATTTGCTGGAGGCTATGCCGCTAGTAGCCGAGCGGTTTCCTGATGTGCGGCTGATTATTGCAGGTCGGGGTGAAAAGTTAGAGCAGTATTTTCCGCAGGGCTGTGACCCTCGCCGCTACGAGATGCTGAATGATTACATTCCTACGAAAGCGGTAGCCGGGTTGTTTGAGCGCAGCACGGCAGCGGTTCTACCGTATATTGAATCGTCTCAAAGCGGTGTAGCCGCTGTCGCGTTTGCGTTGGGCACGCCGGTGATTGCTTCTAACGTAGGCGGCTTGGGCGAGATGATTCGTCACGGACAAGATGGGTTGTTAGTCCCTCCACAAGATGTGCGATCGCTAGCAGATGCCATCATTCGGTTACTGGGCGATCGCCCTTTGCAGCACCAGATGCAAAGGGCTGCCCTAACCCGCTGTCAGCAAGACTTAAACTGGTCTAACATTGCGGCTGATACGGTTGAGATTTACAAGAAGGCGATCGCGATCGCTCACTAAACTTGGCTCCCCACATCCGCCTGTAATTCATTTCCCATAGTTCATTTCAGGATTGTATTTATGTCTCGTCGCCCCAGAGAAAAACGATTAGAACAGCGATTAAGGCCATTAGGGGCAACTCTTCCTAAACGGCTGATCCGCTGGCTGCTCATTGCTGCCTTAACTCTAACTCTGGTGTTTTTGGGGGCGACTGCTGCCTACAGTGCCTACAAAAATTATCGACGCAGGCCACCCGATCAAATTCACCTGGCATGGTTGCAGAACCCTGCAACAACGATGACGGTCGTCTGGCGCACCTATCGAGACGATACGCCCTCGCTGGTGGAGTATCGTCTAAAAGGCGCAACCGATTGGCAGCAGGCCGTTGGCACCCATTTGCCATCAGGCACCGATGGTGTCCTACACGATGTCACGATCGAAGATTTGACTCCCAATACTACCTATGAATATCGAGTCAAAGGAGATTACTGGAGCGTTTGGAGTGATGTCGCAACGCTGCGAACGGCACCGCTTCCCAATACTAAGAGTTTTGATGTCATTTACTTGGCAGATACAGGGCTAGTAGGTCGTAAAGATGGCCTTGCTACAGGAACCCAGCAAATCGTCGATGAGATTGCTAAACTCAATCCGTTAGTTGTGCTAGCCGGAGGAGACTACGCCTACTATGACAAAGACCGCCGATACAAACCGTTAGATCGGGCGATCGATACTTGGTTTAACCAAATGATGCCGATTGCTCATCAATCAGTAATGATGCCGACGTTTGGCAATCATGAGGCGCTGTTAGGGGAAAACTTTACGCTCTGGTCTCAGCGGTTTGCTACGCCAACGGGTTTCGACGATAATCGCAACTATTCCTTTGATGTAGGCAATGCACACTTCATCTCGATCTTTGCCATTTATGAGCAGCAAGGGCTATCTAAAGCAACCCTAAAGTGGATTGAAGATGATATTCAGGCGGCTAAAGCTAGCGGCAAAGACTGGGTTATTCCGTTTATGCATGTTTCTGCATTTGCAGAAGGTGCTAGCCATCCCTCCAACCTGGCTCTGCGTGCTCAACTTGGCCCCTTGTTTGAGCGGACTGGAGTTAAGTTAGTGCTGTCTTCCCATGACCAAGCCTACGAACGTACCTACCCGCTTGTGGATGTGCCCAAGTCTATGACACCGACCTCAACCTCTAAAACCTGCTATACCCAGAACGATGGCGTGACTTGGATCAAAACTAGCCCAGGTGGTAAAAAGAGCAATAAGAGCGAAGCCTTCTCAATTTTCAAGAACCCCACTCCGCCAGCTTGGACGGCCTACCGCAACAACACTATGCACGTATTCACCCAGCTTCATGTTGAGCCTGCTGGAGAAAATCAGGGTGAAGTTCAGGTGAAAACGTTCGGCGTTAGAGGGGATGGTAGCCCTCCAGTTGTAATCGATTCGTTTAAGTACGCTACGGGCACATGCAGTTCCTAATGACATTCTGAGGTGTAGTGATGTTCGATCCTGTTTACTAATCTTTGCACCAGCTTGTATTGAAAAAATCTTTTATTGAAAGAAACAGAAGAGGAGTTTACCGTTCATGTCAGATGTTAAAAGTACTCCCGGATTTTTAGAACAGGCGTTTACAGTCTTGGTACTCTGGTTTGCCACAACCGACTTGCTTAACTTACTGCAAGGAGCCGACGCGTCCCAAGGATTTCAAGACACCAGCAACCAGTCGCAGCAGTTGCTTTTTTTTGGCATCTACGGAGCCTGTGCAATCTTGATTTTGCGGCACTGGAAGCAAGTTCTGTACGAGCTGAGTAAGCGAGACAAAATTCTCTGGCTAGTAGTTCTAATGGTTATGGCCTCGGCACTATGGTCAACTTACCCAGATATTACGATACGACGTTCTGTAGCCCTGCTGGGTACTACTTTGATTGGGGTTTATGTGTCTACTCGCTACACGATGAAGCAGCAGCTTTATCTGTTGTGTTGGACTTGGGGACTGGCCGCTATTGCTAGCCTAATTTTTTCGATTGGATTACCAAAATATGGGGTTATGCCTCGTGGTGTTCATGCTGGGATCTGGCGGGGTGTTTTTATCCATAAAAATATCTTGGGTAGAGCGATGGTGTGGGGAGTCGTTGTCTTCACGCTTTTAGCTATGCGCGGGGGAATAGCGCGGTTAATTGCGCTACCAATGATTGCTCTATGTGTACTGTTGACTGTGATGGCTAAGTCATCTACGGCGTTAGGTATCTTACTGGTAATGCTCATCCTTATTCCTATCTATCGTGGCTTGCGTTTGCACAGTTCACTTTTGGTGATTGCATCAGCCCTGTTGTGCATCACAGTGGGAGGGTTCGGCATGTACACGGCGGGCAATACTGGAGTGCTGCTGGAGGCGATTAATAAAGATGTTACGCTGACAGGCCGCACGGATATGTGGCCCTTTGTTTGGGAAAAGGTGCAGGAGAAGTTTTGGCTTGGCTATGGTTATGAAGGCTTTTGGCGCGGATTGGATAGCCCTGGAGCTTATGTATGGCGAGCTGTTGGCTGGGAACCTCCGCACTCTCACAATGGCTTCTTGGAAATGATGCTGATTTTTGGAGCAGTTGGCACGTCGATTTATTTGATTGGCTTTTTGTGTTCCTTTATCCGTTCGATGGGGATAGTGCGTGCGACCCGCGCTCCAGAATTCTTAGTTCCGATTATGTTGCTCTCTTACACGCTATCTTCGAGCTTTACAGAGACAGGAGGTATTCTAGATTACAACAACGTGTATTGGGTGATGTATACCATGACAGTTCTTTCTAGGTTGAAAGATAGTGATGTGGCGATCGCCCCACGTTCATCACTAGAGCTACCCGTTTACAATCCCCATGCTTCGCCATCGTCAACCTAGTCAGCTAAGCCATACGGATATATAATTCTCGCGGCTACAAAATGCTGAATGATACACATCCCTAATAATGGGATTGCCGGATTGTTGAACCCTGTATGCCAGTGGTTATACTTACTTTACGTTGAGTCATCTCAGAGCGGCAACGCTACTGTGGCATTTGGTCTATGAAGTGGCGATCGCGATCGCCTATCTTCGGCTCTTTACTTGCCCTGAGAGAATCGGAAGAGGAGTATACCCTGCATGCCATCTGTCAAAAGCCCTCCTAGATTTTTAGAGCAGATATTTACTGTCTTGGCGCTCTGGTTTGCTACAACCGACTTGCTGAATTTACTGCAAGGAGATGGAGCATCGCTACGCTATCAGGACACCAGTAACCAATCCCAGCAGTTGCTCTTCTTTTGCATCTATGCCGTTTGTGTAATGCTGATTCTACGTCATTGGAAGCAAGTTTTGTACGAGCTGAGCAAGCGAGATAAGATTCTCTGGCTAGTGATGGCGTTGGTGATAGCCTCGGTACTCTGGTCCTCCGCTCCACACATTACAATGCGACGCTCGGTAGCGCTGCTGGGCACTACTTTGATTGGGGTTTATATATCAACTCGCTACACAATGAAGCAGCAGCTTTACTTACTCTGCTGGACATGGGGCTTAGCCGCCGTTGTTAGCTTGATTTTTGCGATTGGCTTACCAAAGTATGGCGTGATGCCTCGTGGCACCTATGCTGGTGTCTGGCGAGGTGTCTTCATCCATAAGAATATTTTGGGTAGAGCGATGGCATGGGGAGTTGCTGTCTTTACCCTTTTAGCCCTGCGAGGGGGAAGAAAATGGATGATTGCACTACCGATGATTGCTCTATGTATGCTGTTGGCCGTGATGGCTAACTCATCTACGGCGTTGGGCATCATGCTTTTAATGCTGGTTCTAATTCCCATCTACTGGGGTTTGCGATTGCACAGTTCGCTGTTGGTAATTGTGTCGGCATTCGTGTGCATCGTAGCCGGTTGGATTGGCATGTATGTGGTGGACAATACAGCAACGTTGCTGGAGGCGATGAATAAAGATGCCACGCTGACAGGCCGTTTGGATATGTGGCCCTTTGTCTGGGAAAAGGTGCAAGAGCGGTTTTGGTTGGGCTACGGCTATGAAGGGTTTTGGCGAGGCTGGGATAGCCCTGGAGCTTATGTATGGCGGGCTGTTGGATGGACTCCTCCCCACGCTCATAACGGCTTCTTGGAAATGATGCTGATTTTTGGAGTGGTGGGCACGTCGATCTACTGGTTTGGATTTTTGCGTTCCTTCATCCGTTCAATGCGGCTGGTGCGTATTACCCGTGGTTCAGAATTTTTAGTTCCTATTATGTTTTTGTCTTATACCCTATCTTCGAGCTTTACAGAGACAGGAGGCATTTTAGACTACAACAACGTGTATTGGGTGATGTACACCATGACAGTTCTCTCTAGGTTGAAAGATAGTGATGTGGCGATCGCTCCGAATTCATCCTTAGAGCTATCCGCTTACAGTTCCCCCGCTTCATCGTCGTCAACTTTAGTTGAGAGTGGGAGTAGGTAGCAAGACAACGTCGCGATCGCATTCAACCTGTAGCTTCAGTCTTCAATTTGTCGTCTTCAACCTGAACCTTTCAACCCTGACTTAACATGCTTGATGAAAAGATAAGTGTGCAACCGCAGCGATTTGACAGTCGTATGCAAAATGTAGCGACTCCGCTTCAAGTTCTGATGCTTTGTCCAGATGTGAAGGTTAAGGGGGGAATTTCGTCTGTCGTTAATTTAATTTTGCAAGAAGCTTCGCCCGAAGTCAACATCCAAAGTCTTTTTACCCATGTAGAAGGCTCTCCGCTGCTGAGGTTGAGAGTGTTTAGTCAAGCTGTGGTTGGGCTGCTCTGGAAACTGCTAAGCGAAGACATTGATGTAGTTTATATCCACATGTCTCAACGGGGCAGTACCATCCGTAAGTCAATTCTGGTGCTGATTGCGGCGCTGTTTCAAAAACCAATTGTGATGCATACCCATGGGAGTGAATTCCGCCAGTTTTACGGCAGCTTGCCTCTGGTGGCGCAGCGGTGCTTGAGTTGGGTCTTGCGACGCTGTACTCGGTTCATTGTGCTGTCAGATAGCTGGAAAACTTTCTACACCGAAACGGTTGGCCTTAGCCCCAAATCGGTTGTGGTGTTGTCTAATCCAGTAAAACTGCCTCAAGACGTTCCTCTTCGGTCTACTACGGGTAAGGTCACGTTCCTTTTCTTAGGACGCATTGGCAAGCGTAAAGGAGCATTTGATCTGATTCAAGCCTATGCTGCGATACCAACGGCGCTCAGAAACCAGGCTCATTTGATCGTAGCGGGCGACGGAGAAGTAGAAGAAGCCCGCCAACTGGTGAACAGCCTAGGTTTGCAGGACGCTGTTTCTCTACCGGGCTGGGTGGGGGTAGAACAACGAGATCAGTTGCTTGCCAGTGCAGATGTGTTTGTCTTGCCTTCCTACAACGAAGGCTTGCCAATGTCTGTGTTAGAGGCAATGGGTTGGGGCTTGCCTGTTATCACCACACCTGTGGGGGGTATTCCTGAATTGATTACACCCAAACAAAACGGCTTGTTAGTCCCCCCCGGCGATGTAGAACAGTTATCGGCTGCGATGCAGTTTTTAGTTCAAGATGGCGCTGAGCGGCAGGTTTTAGGATGTCGAGCTAGAGAACATGTGGTACCGCTAGATATTCGTGCATATTGTGTATCGCTGGTTGATGTGTATTACGCAGCGTTAAAATCTATGCTATAGAAGATCTACGCGGAGGCAGTCAAATTGAGCAATTGAAATGATTAAAGAGAAACAACTAGTTGAATAGCAAATTTTATTTAGTGTGAATGACTGATTGACTGTAGGAGCGCATTAAAAATATATCTTGGGCAGAGCATCTACTATGAAAAACAAATGATTAGGAGTAAACGATAGAGCTATCTCAGTTGCTCTACGGAGAAGAGAGTATGAATCACCGCTATTGTCTGCGATAACCTAATTTCACAACTGCTTTAGGCCTGCTGTGCAGAGAAAATATTCAGAATGTAAAACTCGTAGGACATCAACCATGACAGATAGTAAGTCAGATAATCGCCCCACTAGAGCCTTACTTCGGAGGCGAGAACTGCTCTGGTTAGGAATAGGTGCCCTATCGGGAGCCTCTGCCGTAGTGCTGGGGCGATCGCCTCAACCGTCAGGCCAAGCCACAGCACAGTCGCCGGAAGCTCGAAGTTTTGAGGTGAGTGGCGATCGCTCTTTGGGGGCGCGCGCTGCCGCCAAAGGAATTTTGTACGGAGCTGCCATCGACCGCTCTATTTTGGCTGACGATACGGCATTTACGGCGCGGTTTGTGCAAGAGTGCCGCATGTTAGTGCCCGAAAATTCTATGAAGTGGCGGTCTCTGCGTCCTAGTTTAGACACGTTTGATTTTAATGCAGCAGATCAAGTCGTAGATTTTGCCACCCAGCACAATCTTGAGGTGCGGGGGCATACCCTGGTATGGCATCAATCGCTTCCGGGTTGGTTTGCTGAAGAGGTGACTCGGCAAAATGCCGAACAGGTTTTGGTGAACCATGTTCAAACGGTGGCGCGGCGCTATGCTGGGCGGATTCATTCATGGGATGTGGTGAATGAAGCGATTCAACCGAAAGAGAAACAAACAGATGACTTTCGCAATAGTCCGTGGTTTAAGCTATTGGGAATCGATTATGTAGAGCTGGCGTTTCGAGTGGCTGCTGAGGCAGATCCCAACGCGATGTTGCTCTACAACGATTACAGCTTAGACTACGATACCGACGAAGATGAAACCAAGCGAAATGCTGTCCTGCGGCTGCTAGAACGGCTTAAATCTAGAGGGGTTCCCATTCATGCCCTTGGGCTTCAGGCTCATTTAGATGGACAAGATTCTCATCAGCTTAATCCTGTACAAATGCAGCGATTTCTCCGGGAAGTGGCCGACTTGGGTCTGAAGGTTTTTGTAACAGAGTTAGATGTAAAAGATCAGACGTTACCGGCCAATGTAGACCAGCGCGATCGCATTGTGGCGGCTGCTTACGAAGATTACCTCTCGGCCATATTAGCAGAGCCTGCCGTGATTGCTGTACTGACTTGGGGGCTGAGCGATCGCTACTCTTGGCTATCAGAATTTAAGCCGCGCGAAGACGGTATGCCGGTTCGTCCGCTGCCGCTAGATGACGAACTACAACCTAAACTTGCCTGGAATGCGATCGCCCGTGCCTTTGACCAAGCCCCTCGGCGCTAATACAGAATGAGGGTAAGTAGGTGGGCGTAATTAAACATAAAACCCTAAAAGTCTGCGCCGCCCGCTGCGCGGGCGGCGCAGACTTTTAGAATCTTGTTTTTATTTAGGTTGAACTACTTAGTGGTATTAACATAAGGATTTTTTGATGGGCGGGCGCAGCCCGCCCATCAAAAAATCCTTACCAATTTAGGACTGCCAAACTATCGAAGAAGACGCATTTATCAATGCAAATAAACGGTTAATTGTCACATCTTAAATACACAAATTTACAAAGCATTTTACAAGGTTTATCAAATAATCTACATAGTTCAAGGTTATATCCACGACATGCCTTGAAGACTCTTTGTGATACTGTCGAAATAGGCTTAAACATTCACCTTTGTGTTTAGTCTCCTACTTGTACCATGATTGAAAAAGCCTATGTATCGCTTCCAAATTAGCGCGCAGACGCAGATGGGTGAATCTATTGCGCTGATCGGTTCTACTCCCTCATTGGGGATGTGGGACATCACGAAATGTGTCTTGCTACAGACCAATGAAAATTGCTACCCGCTCTGGTGGACTGACACAACAGTTAACATCCAGGTTTGTGAGGAATTAGACCGCCAACGGGTTGAGTATAAGTATGTGCGTTTTGGTGTTGACGGCACCGTGCAATGGGAAGAGATTAGTTCAAACCGCTGGATACCGATTAACTCCAATTGCCAGTCCAGCACAATTGTGATGGATGATGGAGTGTTTGGCCATGTGCAGTCCTACCCATGCGCTTACATGGAAGAGTCTGCCGCCAGAATGCCCCTGTATGACGGACAGTTGGAGATTTTCAAGGAGGATGATCAGCATCTGCGGGTGATCAACACGTCAGACCACGAGTACAGCATTCATCCTCTATGGCAAGAGGTTCGCAGCGCCCTTAAAGCCATGCCATCGGGGGTTTACGAAGCGTTATTGCATCCTGATGCGCCCTTCCGAACTCTGATCATCGGCAAACATGGACTCGAAAGCCGGGTCAAGATCTCACCCCAGTCCACTACGCTGTTTCAATACAAGTGCAAACTGTCTGACATCAGCCGAATTGCAATCATTCCGCTTGGCGATCGCTGTGCTGTGCGGATGATGCTGTACAAAATTGAGTACGATGGCCCCGCTTTTCCGTTTGATCTAACGCGTACCACTCAGATTAGAGATGTTGTAGATATGTTGGGTGGCCAGTTCTCTGACCTGTGGAACCCGGCATTTCTCCACTACGATGCGGACTTGGGCAGAATTTACCACACGAAATGGACAGGTCTTTCCTTTGCCCATGAACTCGAAAATCTTGAACTTGAAACTATTGACTCTTCTACCGTTGCCGATCTGTCTCCCGTTTGGGAACGAATGCGCGTTCGATACAGTGCACGATTTGAACGGCTTTGGTACACCCTTCGCACCTGCGACAAAGTGCTTTTCATTCGCACTGGGATCAGCGATCGCGAGAGTGTCATCCTTCTGGTCAACGAGTTAGAAAAACAGTGTCAGGGCAAACCCTTTCATCTCCTACTTTTCTCCCCTCAATCCTCCGATCAGTTTTCAGACCTGTCCAACGTGCGGCATTACAACCTAGAGTTCAACCCCGATCAAATGTATGCGGATTTGAATCACTGGATGCAGTGTGCAGAAACGCTGCGCGAGATTTTAGAATCGCTAGGAATCTCTAGCAAAAACCTGTTTTGGTGCCCGCCTAACCCATCCCAGGAAGGCTAGAATTCTACGTTACCTGGGACGACTCTGAGGGCGAGTTTGAGGGCGAGTTTGAAATAGGCTCACGGGATGCACGTTTCTCACAGATTCAGTCGCTCAGAACGTGACACTACGCATTGCTGCTAAGTCAGGGGATAGGAGAGAGTCAAAGGCGATCGCCCCTCGACCCCTGCAATGCGTAGCGTCGAGTTCCCAGCGCCCTTGATACTCACCGATGCGGCCTTGCGGAGGGGGTGTGGGGGACGGGCTTCGTCCCCTGCTGGGGGTTTGGGGGCACCCCCCAAGGCTGTTGGCCCGGAAGCTAAACATCCCAATGCAGCTTCAGAATTTGTGTATATACGGTAGGCCATGATCAATAGGACGCCTCCCTGTCATTCCCGCGCAGGCGAGAATCCATCTGCTCGATAGGTGCGGGGGTGGATTCCCGCCGGCGCGGGAATGACGCTGGCATGTCCTAAGCTTTATGACTATGGCTATATATACGGTAGGCCATAGGGGTGACTAACCTTGGGTGAGGTGCCCACGGCGCAGACCACCAAAAATTAGCCGCTATTCTACATGTGGATTTCGTATCAACAATGCTCAAAGCTCTTTTTCGTAGATGCGATAGGTTTTGTAGATGTGCGCTCCAGTGGCTTCAATAATTTTTCGCGAGGGCATGTTGTCTGCATATACCCAGGAGAGTTCGGCACATTTGTAGGGCTTTTTGCCTTGCACCCCACCCTGCATACCTAAATAAATGACGGCCATAGGCACTAGTTTCCGGCGATAGTCTGGCAGAGAGCAGATAGCAATGACACGAGCGGTGTCAATACTGCGGCGATACCACAGAAACTTGAGGATTCCCAACCAATCTAGTTTGCCATTGACACGTTTTAGTACGGGATTGTAGTCAGGTAGCGCCATGAAAAAGCCAACCATCTCACCCTCGTATTCGGCAATGACAAAAATATCGGGATCTACCAAGTCTTGCAGCGACTTTGCCTCGTCTAAAAACTCTTCTAGGGTACGCGGCGTTGAACTCCAATTATTTGAGAACGCTTTGTTAAAGAGGTTATACAGACCTGTGCAATCTGCGATAAAGTCATCGCCTTTAAGGTGCAGTGGCCGAAAGGTAACGCCCGATTTGGCGGCAATGCGGTAAGCGCGCTCAAATTCAATCGGCAGCGGCTGGCTCAAATCCAACATGTAGGCGTAGGCATCTTTTGCCGTTTGCCAGCCCTCTCGTTCCATCAGTGCGGGATACCATTGGGCGTTGTAGGGCATCATCAGATAGGGTGGCGAATCGAATCCATCGACCAAAAACAGGCAATTATTGTGAGTTGATAGGTCAATCGGACCCCGCACACGCGTCATGCCCTGTTGCCGTAACCAATCGGCGGCGGCTTGTAGCAATGCTTGCCCAACGCCATCGTCATTGATGCATTCGAAGAAGCCAAATACACCAACTTTTTCACCCTCGCGTTCAATCAGGCGATCGTTGACCGCTGCTACAATCCGCCCGATCGCCTCTGTCCCATTTTTGCCAAGCCGGGTTGCAATAAACTGCTGTAGCCGTCCGTATTGCAAAAATGGATTGTCCGATTTGAAATTCTTCGCCACACTGCTACGAATGGGTGGTACCCAGTTGGGATCGCTGGCATAGACCAGTTTGGGCACATCTAAAAATAGTTCGTTGTCGCCGGGGGATAAGACAGGTCGAACTTGGATGGCTGTGGGGGAGGGGGCTAGGGTCATGGGAAGGATGAAGGGGGGAGTATTTCTGGAGCTTTGACATTTTCAATATTGTAAATTCTCTGGCTCGTTTACAATCTTCGATTTTTGGTGTTGCTGATTTCATGTATAGCCATAGACGGATTGGTTAGGACGGGGTGCAGGGGTGGAACCCCTGGCTGGGGGCAAAGCCCCCACACCCCCTTTGATCCCAGTGTCCTAACCTTTGTGGCGACAGCTATGTAGCGGTAGCCATGATCAATAGGACGCCTCTCTGTCATTCCCGCGCAGGCGGGAATCCATCTGCTCGATAGGTACGGGGGTGGATTCCCGCCTGCACGGGAATGACGCTTGCATGTTCTAAGCTTTATGACTATAGCTATATGAATTTTTTTTGAAAGGGTCACGGAGCGACCCTTTCAAAAAAAATCATACCCAGATTAAGCAATGCCCGATTTTTCTATCCCAAGTGATGGGGCGCGTCGGGGTGTTTTGGGATGTGTGGCGATCGCCTCAGCTTGAGCCTGTGAGCACACTACTTTTAAGAATTTAGGGTGGGCTGAAGTGGCCGCCAATTACTGGATAGGCACAATAACTGGATGGGCACACTGAAGTATGCAAATGTAAACCCTCGCCTCTGCGCCGCTCGGCGCAGAGGTTGAGATCTGGGTTTTAACTCTGGGTTTTAACTCTGGATTTTAACAATGTCGAGGTCATGACTCGGTTAGGAGTGAGTAGATTGGAGCGGGCATATTGGCTAGGGTGGTCTCGGGTACCGGGTGTGGGGTCAACGCTGCTGCTGCGGCTACATCGACAGTTTGGCTCATTGGCGGCGGCATGGGATGCGAATGCGATCGCATTAGAGCAGATAGACGGGGTAGGAAAGGTGACGGCAGCGGCGATTGTGGTGGGGCGATCGCATCTCAAGCCGATTGAGTTGCTTGCAGAGCACGAGCGCACCAATCCACACTTTTGGACTCCAGCGGATGCCGACTACCCCCAACTTTTGCTAGAAATTCCCGATCCCCCTCCACTTTTGTACTATCGGGGGCAGGTAGAGGTGCGCGAGAATCGAGGCGAGGTAGCCGCGATCGCCCTAGTGGGCACCCGCACCCCGTCAGAATATGGCCGAAAATGGACGCGCCGAATCAGCAAAGCGCTGGCGCTGGCAGGCTTTACCGTCGTATCTGGGCTGGCGGAAGGGGTCGATACCGAGGCGCACCAAGCTTGTTTAGATGCAGGCGGTCGCACGATCGCCGTACTAGGGACAGGTGTCAACAAGCTTTATCCCCTTTCCAATCGCCGCTTGGCTCAGATGATTGACCAAGAGGGGCTAATTGTTAGTGAACACCCTTGGGGGACGCTACCCGATCGAAGTAACTTTCCTCGCCGCAATCGCATTATTGCCGGACTAAGCCGCGCCACGCTGGTGCTAGAAGCGCCTGCCAAATCAGGTGCGCTGATTACCGCTCGCCTCGCGATGGACTACAACCGTGATGTTTATGCTCTGCCAGGATCGCTAGACAACGAGTGCTCTCGCGGCTGTCTGGAATTAATCAACAACGGCGCACAGTTAATCTTAGATGAAGCGCATCTTTTGGACATGCTCAGTTCCATGCCTCGACTAGATGCAGCTTCTACTCCCGATTCCCTCGCCCTCTTGCCGTCTACCTCTTCTTCTCCAATCCCCTCAATAGTTTTACCAACCCACCTAGAGGCTGTATTTGCCGCTATTCCCCAAGAGGCGATCGCCCTCGACCACCTGGTTCAACAAACCGGATTAGACACTGGTACGCTGCTAGGTGCCCTCCTGGAACTAGAGCTTATGGGTTTAATCTCTAATTTGCCAGGAATGCGATATCAGCGTGCATAAACGGACAATTTGTGGACAATTTATTATTTTGTGACCACTGTCACACTAGAAACCGGGTAGTATCACAGAGAAGCCCAGGCTCGAATCACCTGTGTATCTACGAAATATCACTTAGATTCTGTGCAGAAATCACCTCTTAATTTGCGGAAATGCTTGAGGATGAACAGCATCCCATTAGAGAAATTTTCATGGCAAATGAGCAGACGAGCGCTGGCATTCAGCCCAATGCCATTCGAGAAGTGACCCAACTTACTGACGGAAGCTGATTGAAGCCGGGGTTACGAGTGATACAGCGAATATTACTGCCTGGGCGATCGCCCGTTATGACACCGCTAAACGACTGCCCGTTGATTTGTCGTGTAGGTCTGTGGCGATCGCAGTTGCTGTAAATGTTCCGTTGTAGGTAGTGGTATTCAGGTAAGGGGTATTTGATGGATAGGCCAAGTCCGCCCATCAAATAATCCTTAGGATTGCAAATTAATTAACCTGTAACCTTTTTTTGGAAGTGCCGCGCGGAGCGCGGCACTTCCAAAAAAGATTAGATTTTATTTTGCACGCAATCCTTAGCAAACTGAGACTACTCTGTCATACGGTGTTTAACTATAAACGCTCAACCTTTTGTTCTCTGCCAGATGCTATACCCGATCCGCTCATAGTCACAAATCAGTTAAACGCGTTAAACGAGGACTTCAGGTGTGAAACGAGAAGACCAGCAACGGCCAGAAATTGCCAGGGAATTTGCTCTAGCCCAAGCATCAATGCAACAAGCCATTCACTTTATTGGACTCGGAGCCAATGACCAAGCCGCCGCTTATTTTCAGTTTGCTGCCCAGCGCCTGCAAGGACTAGCGGAAGAGTTAGCCCAAGTTAGAGAGTAACCCTAACCCAGTGGGCAAGTGATGCAGATGTATAGCGGTAGCCATGATCAATAGGACGCCTCCTGTCATTCCCGCGCAGGCGGGAATCCATCTGCTCGATAGGTGCCAGCGTCATTCCCGCGCAGGCGGGAATGACGCTGGCATGTCCTAAGCTTTATGACTATGGCTATATAGAACCCATTTGACATCTAATTAGAATTGAGATTTAGGGCGATTTTTGGGCAGTAGGGGCGAAGCATTTGCACTCGAATTGAGGCTGCGTTGCCAGAATATTGATGCAAATGCTTCGCCCCTACAGAATATTCGCGATCACCGGAAAAATGTCAAATGGGTTCTATATACAAATGACATAGCTGCAATCATCAACACCCACCAGAGTTAGGTCAAGTTTTGTTTGAGGCATTGCACCCGTTTAGCCATAAATTCACACTTGAAATTAGCAAAGTTCTTCTTAAAAGCCCTGCACTGCGAGAGTTTCATCCTAAGAGTCACCAGATCGCGCCAAGATCACGCCATATTTGATTAATAGCGCTAATGTAGGCTTCTCCAAATGCCCGAATAATGCTTGGATTACTCGCGCTAGCTTCGTAGGTTTCTTCACCACACTGAATACAAATCATCACTTCTACCGCCGCCGCCGCCCCACCCATCTGTCCTGGTACCCAGTAGTAGATCAACTGACGGGTTGGAATCTGACCAAACGAATTGATGCATTGATCTATAGCCTGATAAAGGGCTTCTACGGGCGTTTTCCCTTGTGCAGTTGTCTCAACCGGGTCATCAGTTGCCAGATGTACAACAGCCGTCACAGTAGACGGAAAATGAGTTTGTAGGAAGTTTGGCTCTGGTTCACTGACGCTCTGAATATTTAAGCTACCCAATCTAAACTGAGACTCTGGCAAAACTTGAGCGAATTTGAGAAAAGGCTGCTCAGCATACCTCAGCAAACTCTCAACCCCAAATATCTGAATAGTTTGATCGTGGATGCTATTGTCTTCAAGATTTTGAGTCGGAATTGTGTAGTCAAAATGTCCGTGCGATCGAACGCGAAACACATCCCCTTGATTTCGAGAAAAATGATGTGGCTCCCAGGTTACTATCATGTCTAGACAACCATCTAGCGCACAGGCCAACCGAAGCGCATCGAAGTAATTAGGAAATCCGAAAGAACTAGCGCTTTGCTCAATTGACTTATCAATTGATAGAGGCAGTTTCAACCGATTGCGAAGTCGATCGCAGGCTTGGTAATAGGCTTGGCTGCCGAGTAGGGTATGAACAGCAGGTAGAACAAACGCCAAGTCGTAATCAATTGATGTGACGTACCACTGCCATTCTTTGGGCAGCGAGGCAAGTCGTATCAAGTTTCTGGTGTAGTATTCGTGGGAATCGGCGCGCTCAGATAGTCCATTGTGAAATACATTTGCAGTGATCAGCACCCTCGGCATACGGCATCCCTAACTCAAAAGCAAGCAGAACTTAGTGCCCGCAGAACTTGATTCTGTGGGCTGGCGACGAAAAGGCTCTGCTCGCTCCAATTAGAAATGGGTTGATCCCGGATCTCATCTCGATCTCTAACGTTTGATGCAAGGTCAGCTCTGCCAACCTTGCATCAAGCGTTAAAAATTAACTCTTGTAGAATCCTAAGCGCTCTGACGGATTAACTGTTCCATCATTTGTTCCAATCTGGATAAGCGGTCATGGATCTCTCGCTCTCGGCCTTGCTGAACTATATTTTGAGCTACCAATGCTGAAAGCGGAGTAAGAGGGATTGGATCTGCAATCTGCTTAGAGCGACGCAACTCCTGAATCTCTTCTTCTAGGAAGGCAATTCGTTTATCTAATGTTACCTGTTCTTGGACAAGGTGCGGATCACCTTTCGGACTCTCAATGCGTAGTCGTCTGGTGATCAGCTCTGTCAAGGAGATAGCATCGTAGGCTGCTTGCTTTCTAAGTTCGTCTAGCAGGTCTTCGGGCAGACGAAAGCTAACCAATTTCCGTTCAGTCATGGTCTTTAAACACTACAAAACACTACAAATTGAGTTACAGGCAATATCCGCTTTAATCGGCACAGTTACTTATTGTATTACAGTTAGACGTACATCAGCCATATAGCACTAAGTTTTCTCAGTCACTTTACACACGTATCTGATTTGGGAGAGATACAAGGGCTACACAAGTCAGCCCATAGGAAGCGCGAGGAGATTAACTTCTCGTGGTTTTTTGTGAAAGGGTTGCTGAGCCGCACTTTCACAAAAGCTACTAAGTTTTATTTACTTGATGAATCTTAGGCTCAAATCGGATGCCTAGATGGTTGACGAATGTAATTGAAACATTTTGAAACATTTAAGATGCATTTAAGAAGTTTTTATGAATATGTTAAATATACATTTGACATATTTAGTCATTGATATATTGACAAAGTGATACTAAAAGGTGATACAGTTGGATCAAACGTATTTCTTTTGTATTCACAGGGCGATATGTTGATTCAGTGGGGAGTGGCTTGATTTGGATCGACTCAAGTGACTGGTGTTTTTTATCTTCAATGTTTTTGTCCGCTGTTGTTTTACTATCAGCACCGCCATGAACCTTATCCCTTCTCCTAAAGATCCAATTACATCCAGATCCATCCTTGCTTTGTTGGCCGCTAGTTTGACGATGACGTTGTCTACAGGAATGCTTTTTGGCATACTCACCGTGACTGAGCAGCGTCAGGATTTTCTGGAACAGAGCCAGTTGGCTGCCATAGAGCGCATGTTACAGCTTGGCGAAATTGACGGATGCATTCGGGTTATTGATACGTTGCCAAAGGGGTTTCGACGGCGTAGCGAGGTTGATCGGCTCTCAAATATATGTCGGGATCAACTGGTAGCCAAACGACTTGAGGTTGCCCGCAATCTGATCAATCAAGGTAATTTTGAGTATGCTTTGAATTTGCTAGCTAAACTTCCTCAGTCGGCTCATGTTGGTGAGGTGCAGCAGCGGATGGCAGAGATATGCGATCGCCTGCTTAACACTGCCCAACAGGAGTACGTCAAGACGACACCGCAGTACCTCAATAATGCCTCGTATCCACTGAAGCAAATTCCGTCAGAAGCCCCTTGCTATGACGAGGCTCAGGTTCGTCTGACCCAGTGGGAGGACGAGTCTGCTCAAAATCAACAGCGGCTCAAGTCGGCTGAAATTGCTCACAAACAGGGCAATTTTGAAGCAGCGGATCAGGAACTGGATCGAGTCAGCCGCCATGGTTACTGGCAAGAAAAGATTGAGCCGCTTCGGCAAACGCTGCAATATGAGCCGATTCTGCGTCGGGCTGAGACGTATTTGAAGCGAGGCCAACTGCGAAACGCGATTTATGAAGTCCAGACGTTACCCGATATTGAGCCTTGGCTGGAACAGAAGTACCAGTTGATTGCTCAGGCAGAAGCGAGATTGAGAATGCAGAACGTTTGTGATTTTTTTACTCAAGGCCATTGGGATGGTTGCTATTGACTCATGCCATTTCTTGCTTGCATTCTACGGTGGCCTGTAGAAAGTGAATAAATTGCCGAGCCGATCGCCCCGATCGCCCATTGTGGCGAGTCGCCCATTGCAAGGCACGGTAATCTAAGTCGTCTGAGGAAAGCGTGAGATTAGCTTGAGCCGCAAGATGGTGAACGATCGCCAGATAGGTCGCTTGGTCGGCGGGTTCAAAGGTGAGAGTGATGCCAAAGCGATCGCTAAAGGACAGTTTTTCTTGGAGGGTATCCCAGGCGTGGATTTCGTCGGCATCGCTAGGGCGGGGGCGATCGCCCAAAAATTCTCGAATTAAGTGGCGGCGATTGGAGGTTGCGTATACTACGACATTTTGGGGGCGCGCGGTGAGGTTTCCTTCTAGCACCACCTTGAGGGATTTAAAGGCATCGTCATCCTCTTCAAATGACAAATCGTCTACAAAGACAATGAACGACTGCGGCACATTTCGCAGCCGATCTACAATCCGGGGCAGGTCGCTGAGATCGGTTTTGTTCACCTCGACTAGCCGTAAGCCCCGATCTCCATACTCGTTGAGCAAGGCTTTGACCAGCGACGATTTACCCGTGCCTCGGCTGCCATAGAGCAGTACATGTAAGGCTGGATATCCGGTTAGCAATGCTTCGGTATTTTGGCAGAGGGTAGTTTTTTGGGAGTCATAGCTCGTCAGGTGATCTAGACGAATCGGGTCGGGGTGGGCAATACCAACCAATTTACCTGCCTGCCAACCAAAGGCACGGTAGGTTGCAAACAAGCCTACGCCGACCCGACGGTAATGGGTAGCCAGCTCTGCGAGGGTAGTTTCCCAATGGCTCTCGGTTTGTAACCGCGTCCAAATAGGAGGCTGGCACACCGTCTTGACGATAGCGCTATTGGAGGCAGTGTCCGGTTCCCAATCTTGTTCCCAATCTTGTTCCCAATCTTTTTCCCAAGAAATGGGTGGAGTCGCCAGTGCTGCTGCGGTTTGCACCCATTTGCTGATTTGACTTCCGTTACAGGCATAGAGCTGCTGTAGAGCTTGAAGATCGTGCTGGGCGGCAGCGACTAGGGCGGACGGTAATCGTTCGAAGGGGATACGCTGAGCCTGTTGGCTGAAGGGGTTGTCGGCGCGCAAAACTTGGGTAAGCAGATACGTTTGCCAGGTCTGTTGCTGGGTGGCTAGGGCGCGAAACCATTGTCCATAGGCGCGCAGTGGGGCAAGGCGATCGCTCTCTTCTACACCCTCTACAGAAGCTGTGAAGCCTACGTTTCCTATGGTTGAATTTTGTGTTGCCTGTTTTAGAGGCGCGCTTAACGTCTTTAGCAGGTGAAGAAATGCCTGCCCAATTTCATCATCAAGCACCGCTTGGTACAGCAGGAGAGAGGCTACCTGTTGCTGCACCTGCTGTACCAAAGTCTGCTGGGTTGTTGGGGTGGTCAAATCATCCATACCGTAAATTACATCAATATCACTACCGTGTGGTGAATCTGGTTGACTGACAAATCTCTTGAACACCTGCTGCACCGCCAGGAAATCAATTTCCTGGCTCATCGCTAAAGTCTTCTAAAGAGGACTAGATCAGGGTCTGAGTCCATTGAAATGGACTTTCACAATTAGCCCAAAATTTATTTTAGGGCGGGTTGACAACGGAGTAATGAAACTTTCAGGGCTTTTGTCAGTCAACCAGGTGGTGAATTCTGGTGCAGTGAGATCTAGCGTATTGAAGCGATAGGGTTGTAGCTAAGGCGATTTTTACTTGACCCATCTGGGTAAGTAGGTGGGCGTAATTAAACATAAAACCCTAAAAGTCTGCGCCGCCCGCGCAGCGGGCGGCGCAGACTTTGAGAATCTTGTTTTTATTTAGGTTGAACTACTTATCTGAGATGTCGAGTTTTGCAACAAGTCGATACAGAGACGTGTGGTCACGAAAAAACGCTGTAATCTAGACAATAGGCAGTAAGCAATTGTTTATCGGCAGGGGAGCGCCTGTAAACAGTTGCTTATTGCTCGTCATAATTTGAATCGCTTTCAGCAATACGGTACAGCGGGATCGTTAAGGGGCACAGTTGAAATGGATTTCGGGCTAGATTCAGGAGCAATTGCAGCGATCGCCTACGGCATCCTTTCATTAGTGGGCGGCGTGATCGGGTATCTCCAAGCAAAAAGTACCACCTCGCTCATTTCGGGCGGCATTAGCGGCGTGTTGCTGATTGTGATGGGTATTTTACAGAGTCAGAGCATAGTCTGGGCAAGAGCAGTGGCGATCGCCATTACGGTACTACTCATCATCGTTTTTATTGTGCGCTTAGCCAAAACCCGTAAGCTGATGCCTGCTGCCCTAATGATTGGCGCTGGTATTATCGCCTTGCTCGCAATGACGTTGATCGCGGCATAATCGCCACAACAGTACCGGCGTGAAAAACATCGTTTCCCCCGTCGGTATTGATTAGAATCTGCATAGTGGAATGCTGCGGACGTTAGCGTCCGCAGCATTCCACTACCTAGATTTGGTGTTGCTGATTTCATGTATGAATTTTTTTGAAAGGGGCGCTCCGCGCCCCTTTCAAAAAAATTCATACCCAGATTAAGCAATGCTCTAGATTTTACTTGGAGCGCGATCGCTAGGGTGGTGGAGCTTCTGGGGCTGGGGCGGCTTTAACCTCGCACTGAACTGTTTGACAATTCTGAATGTAGAGTTGCTCGATATAGGGTTTTTGCCAGCTTAGCGGAATTTCTAGTAGGTCACGGGTGCCCGTAAATGCCTGACCTACAAAAAACAGCAAGGCAACGCAATTAAGCACCACGTGAATTTTGCGCCAGCCATTAGAGCGGTCTTTGTAGATGTCTTGAACGATCGCCAATGAGAAAATCATCAGCATGGCCGCACTCATGCCGTAATAGTAATGCGACACGTACCATTCAGCCCCCCGGCGGTAGACTTCGGGCTGGCAGCCAATCAAAATCAATCCCATCCCCGTTAGGGTGGCAAAAACCCCTCGCCATAGAGGAGTGGTGGCTTTGTAAAGCAGCACTAACGAGGCAATAGTGAGCACAAACATGAATATTACAAACGTGACCCGAAACGGCTCCGTTGTCCAAGTTTGGTTCTTCAGCATCTTCGAAAAGATGGGTTCGGCATTGCCTAGTAGGGCGATTCCTACCACCGATGCGCTCAAATAACGCCCCAGTTTCAAATGTTCTGGCCCCACCGCTGGAGCAATTTTGCTCTTGCCAGCGGCGGCAGTTTGTAATCGCCGCTGGCGAGTTTGCCACGCGTAATGCACCACCATGCCAATGATGGGAAATACGAAAAAGACAGCGATCGCCGGATGGACGAGTGTGGCGATATCCTCAGCGCTCATGCAATGACTCCCAATTCACATAAGGTAAATGTTCGGTTAACAAGTTAGGCATTGAATAATTAGGCATTGAATAACTGGGATGTCATGGCCTAGCTGAGCGCGCCGCTCAGCTAGGCCATTCACCCGCACTAATTGGCAACGCCGATAGCTGTAGCCAAAAATGTCCTGAGTCAAGTAGCTACGCTATCAATACTATGGACTGGGTTGAAATTACCCCCAATTCTACGGCACGATCGCTTGAAGCTAGTGTTAGCGGTGGGTATTTTTATTAATACCCCGTTGTTGTTCTACGGTTTTTTCAGTCGTCCAGTAGATGGTAGTGGTATTGATGTAAGGATTTTTTGATGGGCGGGCGAAGCCCATCAAAAAATCCTTACCAATTTAGGACTACCCAGTAGATTACTCCTAGGTGGCGCAGTTATCGTTCCCTGCCCCTTACCATACAGACAACTCAGGCGATTGAAATGAATTTTTGCTGAGAGATTCTCGTTTGTTGGAGTGTAAAATCTGGAGATGAAAACTCTTCTCCAGTCTATCAACATTCCCGACTGCGCCTGGACGCGCCCCCTTGGGCTAGGGTGGGAGGCTCCCTATACCGTGCGCTATGCCAGCAACTTAGACGATGGCCCGTGGCACGGAATGCCGCTGGGTGGCTTTGGGGCAGGTTGTATTGGGCGATCGCACCGGGGTGATTTTAACCTCTGGCACATCGACGGTGGAGAACATAGCTTCAAAACTCTGCCCGGTTGTCAATTCAGCGTTTTTGAACACACGGATGACTCAACCCAAACCTACGCCCTCTGCACAGCAGCGCCGCAAGATGGTGCGTTGGCGGCATGGCAGTGGTATCCGCCGATGGATAGCGGGGACGATGCGTTTTCGGATAGCGGGGACGATGCGCCTTCTTCGTCGGACACCTACCACGCCTTGTATCCTCGCAGTTGGTTTACCTACCGCCGGGTCTTTAAAGCAGAGCTAACCTGTGAGCAGTTTTCGCCTATTTGGGCACACAATTACCAGGAAACCAGCTATCCCGTAGCGGTATTTGTCTGGACAGCGCGTAACCCAACCGACCAGCCGATCACGCTCAGTATTATGCTGACTTGGCAAAATACTGTCGGATGGTTTACCAATCGTCTCAAAACGCCAGATGTAATCGTGCGAGACGACGGTAGCCCCGTGTATGCCTACCAACCTCGCTGGGGTGAAAGCGACGGCAATGTCTGTCGGTGGATCGAGACGGGTGAATCGGTGGGCTGTGTTTTAGAGAAGGATGAAGGCAGAAGGATAGGGGATGAAGCGGGTTCTAGTTCTCCTGCGGAAGGAGATGGGCAGTGGGCGATCGCAGTCCGGCCTGGGGATGCAGATGTGTCTTATCACATGAGCTGGAACCCAGCAGGCGATGGCGCAGACTTGTGGCAGTCGTTTGCGGCGGATGGCTCGTTGGCAAATGTGGGAGCGGGTGCCCCAGCAGCGGCGGCAACGCAAGTGGGAGCGGCGATCGCCCTACGGTTTACCCTGGCACCGGGTGAAACGCGACAGATGCCGCTGGTGCTGGCGTGGGATTTTCCGGTGACGGAGTTTGCAGAAGGGGTCGAGTATTACCGACGCTACACCGACTTTTTTGGGCGAGATGGGCAGAATGCTTGGGCGATCGCCACCGATGCCTTGGCGCAGTATGAAACCTGGCAGCGCCAGATTCAGCAGTGGCAAGAGCCAATTCTGAACCGCTCTGACTTGCCTAACTGGTTCAAGATGGCGCTGTTTAACGAACTGTACGTGCTAACGGATGGCGCTACCCTGTGGAGCGCCGCAACGGAACGTGACCCAGTTGGGCAATTTGCGGTAGCCGAATGTCTCGATTACCGCTGGTATGAGAGCCTAGATGTGCGGCTTTACGGCTCCTTTGCTCTGCTGATGCTGTTTCCAGAGCTAGACAAAGCGGTGATGCGTGCCTTTGCTCGCGCCATTCCTGCCGAAGACCCAACCCTCCGCAAAATTGGGTACTACACCACCCAGGGCACCGATAGTCCCCTTGTGCCGCGCAAGCTAGCGGGAGCCACCCCCCATGACTTGGGTGCCCCCAACGAGCATCCCTGGGAAAAAACCAACTACACCAGCTATCAAGATTGCAACCTCTGGAAAGACTTGGGCAGCGACTTTGTGCTTCAGGTCTACCGAGATTTTGTATTGACGGGCAGCACAGACTACGCCTTTTTAGTGGACTGCTGGCCTGCTGTGGTGGCGAGCCTCGACTACCTCAAAACCTTTGACTTGGATAACGTCGGCATTCCCCAAAACTCTGGCGCACCCGATCAAACCTTCGACGATTGGCGCTTGCAAGGCATCAGTGCCTACTGCGGTGGCCTGTGGATTGCAGCACTGGAAGCGGCGATCGCCATCGGCCATCTCCTGGAGACAAAAGTAGAAACGGAAGACAGCATCCTGACTCCGTCATCCGTCATCCTTACGTATCAGTCATGGCTAACCCAAGCCCGTGCCCTCTACCATCCCACCTTGTGGAACGGTCAATACTATCGGCTCGATAGCGGTAGCGGTTCAGCGGTGGTGATGACAGATCAACTGTGTGGACAGTTCTATGCGCGGCTGCTAAAACTGCCGGATGTGGTTTCCCAAGACTGTACTCGCTCGGCGCTGAAAACAGTGTATGATGCGTGCTTCCTTAAATTCCATCAGGGGCAATTTGGGGCAGCCAACGGTCTGCTGCTAGATGGCTCCCCATCTGACCCCAAAGACACCCATCCACTAGAAGTGTGGACGGGAATTAACTTTGGGCTGGCTGCTTTCTTAATTCAGATAGATTTGAAGGATGAGGCGTTTCGCCTGACAGAGGCAGTTGTGCGACAGATCTACGACAACGGGTTGCAGTTTCGCACGCCAGAGGCCATTACCGCTGCCGGAACGTTTCGAGCCAGCCACTACTTACGAGCGATGGCGATTTGGGGCATCTATGGAGTGCTGACCGATTTTGCTAATCAGTCGCTGTAGCCCTTGTGCAGCAAGCTAGATCAAACCCAGACGGCGCAAAACTCCCGTCTGGGTTCTCAAAGTTTCAAAACGAAAATCGTCGGATTACTCCTCTCGGAGGTAGTGGTATTGAGGTAAGGATTTTTTGATGGGCGGGCGAAGCCCGCCCATCAAAAAATCCTTACCAATTTAGGAC
>Ga0335394_10000455_pt1 | contig 43480 bp, 38 predicted proteins | sample MAT03_FD_205741 | JGI IMG/M metagenome (GOLD analysis project Ga0335394, IMG submission 205741) | Freshwater microbial communities from Lake Fryxell liftoff mats and glacier meltwater in Antarctica - MAT-03 (spades assembly) (version 2) ... | reverse complement strand
AAGGGCCCCGAGGGTTGGGTGACGCCCACCGAGGTCAAGGTCGAGGACTTCGACGGATCGCGCCGCGCTTTCCTGCTCTCCGACGGCACGCCGATCGAGATCGGCGCGATCGAGAAGATGTCGAAGTCGAAGAAGAACGTGGTCGATCCCGACGATATCATCGGCAGCTATGGCGCCGACACGGCGCGCTGGTTCATGCTGAGCGATTCGCCGCCCGAACGCGACGTGATCTGGACCGAGGCAGGCGTCGAGGGTGCCCACCGTTTCGTGCAGCGCATCTGGCGCCTCGTTTCGGAAGCCGCACCCACGCTGGCCGGCATTTCGCCCAAACCTTCTTTCGACGGCGAGGCCGGTGCGATTTCAAAGGCGGCCCACAAGACGGTCAAGGCGGTCGGCGAAGAGATCGAGCGACTCGGCTTCAACAAGGCGGTGGCCCGCATCTACGAGCTCGCCAACGCCCTGCAGTCGCCGCTCGCCGACATTGCGGCCGGCAAGGCATCGCCGGACGTGAAGGCGGCCGCCCGCGAGGCGCTCGACATGCTTGTTGTCCTCATTGCGCCGATGATGCCGCATCTTGCGGAAGAATGCTTTGCCGCGCTGGGCGGCTCCGGTATGGTCGCCGACAAAGCCTGGCCGGCCTTCGATGCGGCTCTGGTCGTCGACAACGAGATCGTGATGCCTGTGCAGATCAACGGCAAGAAGCGGGGGGATTTGACAATCGCCCGCGACGCAGACCAAGGTGCGGTCGAGAAGGCCGCGCTCGAACTCGACGTCGTGCAAAAGGCGCTCGATGGGAAAAAACCGCGCAAGGTGATCGTCGTGCCGCAGAGGATCGTCAATGTCGTCGTCTGATCGGTCCTTGCCGAGGTTTTGCCGCCGCTGGATAGCTCTCGCATTCGTGGCGGCGCTGCCGGTGGTTTCAGCATGCACGGTCAAGCCTCTGTACTCCAACCCGTCGTCCGGGAAACCTCAGGGTGCGGTCACCGCCGACTTGTCGTCGATTGCGATCAAGCCGGTCGAGCAGCGCTATGCGCAGCAGGTTCGCAACCAGTTGATCTTCCTGTTCGGCCGCGGCGCGGGGCAGCCGGCCGTGCCGGCCTACACCATGACGCTGGTGGTCACGGCGCGTCACGAAACCGGCGCCGTCGTCCAGATCGGCGACGATAACGAGCCGACTGCCGGCACCGTCACCCTGACCGCAAACTATTCGCTGACTGCAGTTGGCAACACCGACGTCATCGCAAGCGGTCGCCGCATGATCACTTCGCAATACGATGTGCCGCGACAGGAATTCGCTGCCTACCGCGCCAGGCTCAACGCCGAGGATCGTGCGGCGCGCGAGCTTGCCGAATTGCTGAACCTGGCTATCTCGCAGCAGATTTCGAAATAGGCGTGCCGGCGAAAGGGCAAGCTGCGGTGAAAAACCTCCTTGCCGCGTTCTTCGCCGCAATGATGATCGCCGCGCCGGCTGACGCCGAGGACGCCTATCCTTCCCGGCCGATCACCATGGTCGTTCCGTTCGCTCCCGGCGGCTCGACGGATGCCATCGGCCGCATCGTGGCGGCTGGCCTGAGCGAGGTGCTCGGCCAGACGGTGGTCGTGGAAAACCGGGCAGGCGGAGGCGGCTCCCTCGGTACGGCGACGATTGTCGATGCGCAGCCGGACGGCTACACGGTCGGCATCGGCACCGCATCTACGCTGGCCATCAATCCAGCCATCTACAAGACACTGCCGTTCAACGTGCTGGAGGATCTCGTGCCGATCGTCGGCATCGTGGAAGTGCCGAACATCCTCTCGGTCAACCCGTCGGTGGAAGCGTCCGACATTGCTGCCTTCGTCACCTACGCCCGCGCGCATCCGGGCACGCTGTCCTACGCGTCCGCCGGCAATGGATCGGTCGGCCACCTGCTTGGCGAACAGTTCAAGCTCGCGACGGGGGCCGACATCGTCCATGTTCCCTACAAGGGCTCCGGCCCTGCCCTCGTCGACGTCGTGGGCGGCCAGGTCCCGGTCCTGTACGACAATCTGCCGTCGTCGCTGCCGCTGGTGCTCGACGGTCGTCTGCGGCCCCTCGCGGTATCGGGAGAGGCCCGCGTTCCGGCGCTGCCCGACGTACCGACCTTCGCCGAGGCCGGTGTGCCGGACATGAACTGGATGGCATTTTTCGGCCTGATCGGGCCCAAGGGGTTGCCGGAACCTGTCATCGAGAGATTGAACGAAGCGGTCGGTCAGGTTTTGGCGCTGCCCAGGACGCGCGAGATGCTCGCTGCCCAGCAGGCCATCGTGGTTGGTTCATCGCCCGCGGAATTCAAGGCGGCGATCAAGCGCGAGTACGACCGCATGCAGCGCATCGTGTCGGCCGGCAACATCAAGCTGAACTAGGCTATCTCCACCGAAAGGCCGGGCAGTTCGATCCCCTGGATGTCGGTCGACCAGCGTTCTCCAGGCAGCACCGGGAAGGCTCGCGTGAGAGTGCCCGTCGTGACGATTTCGCCGGCGCGAGGCGGCGGGTTGAGCGTGTCCTTGCCCAATACGGCGGTGAGATGCGCCAGCGCCTGGATCGGTCCGTCGAGCACGTTCGCTCCGACGCCCCTGTCCACTGTCTCGCCGTTCCGGCTGAGACTGATGGTAAGCCGTGACAGGTCGCGCGCCAGCGTAATCCGCTGGTCGGCGGACAAATCCAGTCTCGGCCCGACAAACAGCCGGCCGTGCAGGCCACCGTCGGCCACGCAATCGGCGACGTTGAACTTCCAGTCGGGAAATATCGATTGCACGAACTCGAAACCGTGCGCGATCCAGTCGATCGATTGTCCGATTTCATCAATGCTCATGCCGGGGCCGAGATCGCGACCGAGGCCGAGCACGATCTCCGGTTCGATGCGCGGCTCGGGCAATTGCGAAACCGCGACCTTGTCGCCCGGGCGTACGTCCCGAAAGGTGGTATCGTAGACGTCGCCCCAGATCGGCTGGAAAATGCCGTACTCTTCCCAGATGGTGCGGTTGGTGAAGCCGATCTTGCGACCGACAGGTTTTTCGCCCCGCGCCATCCTCAGTGCGCGCAGTTGGGCCGTCACGACATAGGCTTGCGCCTCGGTGAAGCCAGCATCTTTAGTCGTGAACGGCTCCATCTGGCTGCCGCCGTCGATCGCCGAAAGAACGGTTCTGGCGATCGCGGCGGCGTCCATTCAAGTGATCTCAGGCGATCTTCTGGCCGGTCTTGGCCCAGTCGGCGAGGAACGCCGCGAGGCCCTTGTCCGTGAGCGGATGGCTGACCAGCGCCTTGAGCGTCGCCGGCGGCGCGGTGATGACATCCGCCCCGATCAGCGCTGCCTGCTTCACATGGTTCACGGTGCGAACCGAGGCGGTCAGGATCTCGGTCGGATAGTCGTAGTTGTCGTAGATCTGCCTGATCTCGGCGATCAGCTCCATGCCGTCCGACCCGGTGTCGTCGATGCGCCCGACGAAGGGCGAGATGAACGACGCGCCGGCTTTTGCAGCGAGCAGCGCCTGGTTGGCGGAGAAGCAGAGCGTGACGTTTACGAGGCGCTTCATGTCGGTGCGGATCGTCTTGCAGGCCTTGAGCCCGTCCAGGGTGAGCGGCACCTTGATGCAGATGTTGTCGGCGATCTTCGACAGGACTTCCGCTTCCTTCATCATCTGCCCATATTCGGTGGCGACGACTTCGGCCGACACGGGGCCGGAAACGATAGAACAGATTTCCTTGGTAACCTCGGTGATATTGCCGCCCGATTTCAGGATCAGCGACGGGTTCGTCGTTACGCCATCGAGCAGGCCGAGGTCGTTAAGCTCGCGGATTTCCTTGACATCAGCTGTATCGGCGAAAAACTTCATGGCCGTCTCCTTCAATCGCCACCGCGCCGTCCATGGCGCAATCTGTCCGGGCCTGATCGATCCTTGGCCCTGCCGGCCTTTGCTCTAGCTGAAACTCGGGGCAAGGTCACGCGCCATGAAAGACGATTCGCGCAAGGTGCAGGGGACGCGGCGTTCGGCGCCGGTCCTGGTGCCGATGCCTGCCGAGCGACCCTACACCTATGCGGTGCCCGCCGACATGCATGTCGTGCCGGGGTCGATCGTGCGCGTGCCGCTTGGCCCCCGCGAGGTGGCGGGCATTGTCTGGGACAGCGATCCCGGAGAGGTTGACCCGAAGAAGCTGAAGCCGATCTCGGAGGTTTTCGACTGCCCGCCGATCGACCAGGAAACGCGCCGTTTCGTCGATTGGATCTCCACCTACACGCTTGCCGCACCAGGCATGGTGGCCCGCATGCTGTTGCGTGCGCCCGCTGCCTTCGACCCGGAACCATGGACGGAAGGGCTGCAGCGCACCGAGATCCTGCCCGACCGGATGACCGCCGCCCGCACCCGCGTGCTGCAAGCCTCCAATGAAGGTTTTGCGTGGACGCGTTCGGGCCTTGCCCACGCGGCCGGCGTCTCCTCCACCGTCATCGACGGGCTGAGGGACCAGGGCGTTTTCGAGACGGTCATGATCCCGCCACGGCCGGTCGTCGCCCTGCCCGACACGAGCTATACGCAGCCCGAACTGTCGGCGGACCAGCAGGCCGTAGCCGACATGCTGCGCGCCGCTGTCGAGAAGGGTGGCGCGGGCGTGACGCTGGTCGATGGCGTTACAGGCTCCGGCAAGACCGAGGTCTATTTCGAGGCGGTGGCATCCGCATTGGACAAGGGACGGCAGGTGCTGATCCTTTTGCCTGAAATTGCGCTGACGCACGCCTTTCTGGAGCGATTCCAGGGCAGGTTCGGTGCCAAACCGGCCGAATGGCACTCCGATCTGCCGCCGCGCATGCGCGAAAAAGTCTGGCGACAGGTGGCCGAAGGCACTGTGCGGGTCGTAGCCGGCGCCCGCTCGGCGCTCTTCCTGCCGTTTCAGCAACTCGGTCTGATCGTCGTCGACGAGGAACACGACCCCGCCTACAAGCAGGAGGATCGCGTTTCCTACAATGCCCGCGACATGGCGGTGGTGCGCGGCCGGATCGGCGGCTTTCCGGTTGTGCTGGCCTCGGCGACGCCCTCGATCGAGAGCCGGGTCAATGCGGATCAGGGGCGCTACGCCCGCGCGGTGCTGCCTGCGCGGTTCGCCGAGGCAGCACTTCCTCACCTGCAGACCATCGATATGCGCCGCGCACCGCCCGCGCGTGGCGGCTTCCTGTCACCGGTCCTGATTTCGCAGATCAGGCAAACGCTGGAGCGCGGCGAGCAATCCCTGTTGTTCCTCAACCGCCGCGGCTACGCGCCGCTGACGCTGTGCCGCGTCTGCGGCCACCGCTTTCAATGCCCGGACTGTTCGAGTTGGCTGGTCGAGCACCGCTTTCGCGGCCAGCTCGTCTGCCACCATTGCGGCCACCATGAAAAGCGCCCTGACGCCTGCCCCGAATGTGGGACGTTCGACCATCTCGTCGCCTGCGGACCCGGCGTCGAACGCGTTGCGGAAGAAGCGGTCAGCCATTTCCCCGATGCGCGCACCATCGTGCTGTCGTCCGACCTTCTCGGCGGCGTGCGCCGGCTTCGCCTGGAACTCGAGGCCATCGCGAACGGCGATGCCGACATCGTCATCGGCACGCAACTCGTGGCGAAAGGCCACAATTTCCCGAACATGACGCTGGTCGGCATAGTCGATGCCGATCTCGGGCTGGCGAACGGCGATCCCCGCGCCGCCGAGCGGACGTTCCAGTTGCTCAGCCAGGTCACTGGTCGTGCCGGCCGCACCGGCAAGAAGAGCCTGGGGCTTCTGCAAACCTTCCAGCCTGACCACCCCGTCATGCGCGCGATCGTGTCGGGCGACGCGGAGACCTTCTATCAAAGGGAGATCGGCGAGCGCGAAAAGGCCGGCCTGCCGCCGTTCGGCAGGCTCGCCGGCATCATCGTCAGCGCCGCCACCCGCGCCGAAGCCGAAAGCCACGCGCGCGCCATCCGCCGTGCCGCGCCGCCGTCATCCGATATCCAGGTGCTTGGCCCCGCCGAAGCGCCGCTTGCGCTGATCGCCGGCCGCCACCGCTTCCGGCTCCTGGTGCATGGTGAGCGGCGTTCCGACATGCAGGGCTATATTAAGGACATGCTCGCGACCGGTCCCAAGATCAGGGGATCGGTCCGGGTGACAGTCGACATCGATCCACAGAGCTTCCTGTAGGCGCAGATCGGATGCAACCGACTTTTCTGCGGAAATTCAAGGCATGGTCTGGCGTGGATCGGGCGGGTCGCTAGACTGAGTTGCAGGTCTGTTGCGCGGGGGACATCATGGAATTCGCATTTCCTTGGCCGGTTACGCAGGGCGAATGGTTGGCCTGGGTCTCGGCCGCTATCACCGTGTTCCTTGGCGCCATCCTGCTTTTTGCGCCCGGCATCTCGTTCCGCCTGTTCAGGTTGCAGCCCCAACCCGAACGGCCGGAAGGCTACGCCGCCGCCCGCGCCAACATGGCGGGCTTCTATCTGGGGCTTGGCCTGTGCTGCCTTTTCCTTGGCCCTCAGCCGTTCCTGTACCTGGCACTGGGCTGCTCCTGGTTGATTACCGCCTTCGGCCGCATGGTGTCGATGATGTCAGACCGGGGAACGGGCTTGTCCAACTGGCTCTGGCTCGTCTTCGATCTCCTTCTAGCCGGGCTCGCGCTTGCCTTTGCGCTGAGCTTCGTTCCCTGATTCTCGCAAGCCTTTCCGGACCTTATCGGGGGCTGCGACAAAAGTGCCGGAAAGGCCGTCCGCCAACGTGTTGCGGACTTGGAAAGCCTGTGCTAGACGGCAAGCGACTTTCGACAGGGGGATACGGCGCGCTTACGCTCGTGTCGAAATAATCCAATGAGGCCAGGTACTTAGCCAGCTGACAAGCTGGCCGCATGGAACCCGCAGCCGGGCCAGACAGAGAAAAGACGATCAGTGGCACAGTCCAGCTCGCCAGTCTCCGGTATTGCCGACCGTTATGCGGGCTCGCTCTATGAGCTTGCCGTCCAGTCCAGCACCGTTGAACAGACCGAGGCCGATCTCGGCCGCTTCGAGGCAATGCTTGCCGAAAGCGCCGACCTCGACCGCATGATCAAGAGCCCGGTCTTCTCGGCCGAGGAACAGCTCAAGGCCGTCGCCGCCGTCGCCGACAAGGCAGGCATCGCCGGTCTGGTCGGCAATTTCCTGCGCGTCGTCGCACAGAATCGCCGCCTCTTCGCCATTCCCGCCATGATAAAGGCGTTCCGCGCCATCGCCGCCGACGCGCGCGGCGAAGTCGCTGCGGAAGTCACCTCGGCACATCCGCTTTCGATCGCCCAGCTGGACGAACTCAAGGCCGCGCTGAAGGGCGTGACCGGCAAGGACGTTACCATTGCGGCGACCGTCGATCCTTCGCTGCTCGGCGGGCTGGTGGTCAAGATCGGCTCGCGCCAGATCGACACGTCGCTCAAGACAAAACTCAATTCGCTCAAGCTTGCACTGAAAGAGGTCGGCTGATGGACATCCGCGCCGCGGAAATCTCCGCAATCCTTAAGGACCAGATCAAGAATTTCGGCAAGGAAGCCGAAGTTTCGGAGGTCGGTCAGGTTCTCTCGGTGGGCGACGGCATCGCCCGCGTCTACGGCCTCGACAACGTCCAGGCCGGCGAAATGGTCGAGTTCCCCGGCGGCATTCGCGGCATGGCGCTGAACCTTGAAAGCGACAATGTCGGCATCGTCATCTTCGGCGCCGACCGCGACATCAAGGAAGGCGACATCGTCAAGCGCACCGGCTCCATCGTGGACGTGCCGGTCGGCAAGGGCCTGCTCGGCCGCGTCGTCGACGGGCTCGGCAACCCGATCGACGGCAAGGGCCCGATCGTTTCGACCGAACGCCGCCGCGTCGACGTCAAGGCGCCCGGCATCATTCCGCGCAAGTCGGTGCATGAGCCGATGTCGACCGGCCTCAAGGCGATCGACGCCCTGATCCCGATCGGTCGCGGCCAGCGCGAACTGGTCATCGGCGACCGCCAGACCGGCAAGACCGCCATTATTCTGGATACCTTCCTCAACCAGAAGTCGCTCAACGATGGCAATGACGAGAGCCAGAAGCTCTATTGCGTCTATGTCGCCATCGGCCAGAAGCGCTCCACAGTCGCGCAGTTCGTGAAGGTGCTCGAAGAGCGTGGCGCGCTGGAATACTCCATCATCGTCGCGGCGACCGCTTCGGACGCCGCGCCGATGCAGTTCATCGCGCCGTTCGCCGGTTGCGCCATGGGCGAATATTTCCGCGACAACGGCATGCACGCCGTGATCGCCTATGACGACCTGTCCAAGCAGGCCGTCGCCTACCGTCAGATGTCGCTCCTGCTGCGCCGCCCGCCGGGTCGCGAAGCCTATCCCGGCGACGTGTTCTACCTGCATTCTCGTCTGCTCGAGCGCGCCGCCAAGCTCAACGAAGACAACGGCAATGGTTCGCTGACCGCCCTGCCGGTCATCGAGACGCAGGCCAACGACGTGTCCGCCTACATCCCGACCAACGTGATTTCGATCACCGACGGCCAGATATTCCTCGAGACCAATCTTTTCTTCCAGGGCATTCGTCCTGCCGTGAACGTCGGCCTCTCGGTGTCGCGCGTCGGCTCGTCGGCGCAGATCAAGGCGATGAAGCAGGTTGCCGGCTCGATCAAGGGCGAACTCGCCCAGTATCGCGAGATGGCTGCCTTCGCGCAGTTCGGCTCCGATCTCGACGCCTCCACACAGCGCCTGCTCAACCGTGGTGCGCGCCTGACCGAACTCCTCAAGCAGCCGCAGTTCTCGCCGCTGAAGACCGAGGAACAGGTCGTCGTGATCTTCGCCGGCGTCAACGGCTATCTCGACAAGCTGGCGGTGCCTCAAGTCGGCAAGTTCGAGCACGGCCTGCTTGCGCACATGCGTTCGGACGGCATGGACGTGCTCGACGCGATCCGCCTCGAGAAGCAGATCAGCGACGACACACGGGCCAAGTTGAAGGGCCATATCGACGCATTCGCGAAGAACTTCGCCTGAACTGACGGATAAGGCATGGCCTCGCTAAAAGACCTCCGCAACCGGATCGCCTCGGTCAAGGCGACGCAGAAGATCACCAAGGCGATGCAGATGGTCGCCGCGGCGAAACTGCGTCGCGCGCAGGATGCCGCCGAGGCCGCACGTCCCTATTCGCAGCGCATGGGCGCCGTGCTCGCCAACATCGCGCAGGCGGTTGGCGGCGGTGGCGACGCCCCGGCGCTGATGACCGGCACCGGCAAGAACGACACCCAACTGCTGTTAGTCTGCACCGCAGAACGCGGCCTGTGCGGCGGCTTCAACAGCCAGATCGCGCGTTTCGCGCGCGACCACATCCGCCGCCTGCAGGGCGAGGGCAAGACGGTCAAGATCATCTGCGTAGGCAAGAAGGGCTTCGACATCCTTCGCCGCGACTTCGCCTCGCTGATCATCGACCGCGTCGACCTGCGCGAGGTCAAGACGCTCGGCTTCGTCAACGCCGACGCCATCGCCAGGAAAGTCATCCACCTCTTCAACGAGGGCGGCTTCGACATCTGCACGCTGTTTTATTCCGAGTTCAAGTCGGTGATCAGCCAGGTGCCGACGGCTCTGCAGATCATTCCGGCCGCCGCCTCGGTTGCGGCAAGCGAGCCGGAGACCGGCGGGATCGCGGCCTACGAGTATGAACCCGAACCGGGCGAAATCCTCTCCGACCTCATTCCGCGCAACATCTCCGTGCAGGTTTTCCGGGCATTGCTCGAAAACGCGGCCGGCGAGATGGGCGCCAAGATGAGCGCGATGGACAATGCCACGCGCAACGCCGGCGAGATGATCGGCAAGCTGACGATCACCTACAACCGTCAGCGCCAGGCGCAGATCACCAAGGAACTCATCGAGATCATTTCAGGCGCGGAAGCGCTCTAGGACGTCGGATCCGTTCCGACGCTCCGGCAACGAGACAGAGAGACAAAGAGGCACGAAGATGGCGAAAGCAGCTACCCCCAAGAAGACCAAGGCGACCGCCAGCGCTCCGGCGAAGCTGACGGCCAAGGGCCAGCCAGGCCGCGTGGCACAGGTCATCGGCGCCGTCGTCGACGTGCATTTCGAAGGCGACCTGCCGAAGATCCTGAACGCGCTCGAGACGATGAACGGCGACAACCGTCTTGTGCTCGAAGTCGCCCAGCACCTCGGCGAGAACACCGTGCGCTGCATCGCCATGGACATTTCGGAAGGCCTCGTGCGTGGCCAGGCCGTCTACGACACAGGCTCCCCGATCACGGTTCCGGTCGGCGACGAGACGCTCGGCCGCATCATGAACGTTATCGGCGAGCCGGTCGACGAAGCCGGCCCGGTCAAGACCGCATCGCGCCGCTCCATCCACCAGGACGCGCCTCCCTATGTCGACCAGTCGACGGAAGCGCAGATCCTCGTCACCGGCATCAAGGTCGTCGACCTGCTCGCGCCCTATGCCCGCGGCGGCAAGATCGGCCTGTTCGGCGGCGCCGGCGTCGGCAAGACCGTGCTGATCCAGGAACTCATCAACAACGTGGCGAAAGCGCACGGCGGCTACTCGGTGTTCGCCGGCGTCGGCGAGCGCACCCGCGAGGGCAACGATCTCTACCACGAGATGATCGAGTCCGGCGTCAACAAGGACCCGCACGAGAACAACGGCTCGACCGAAGGTTCCAAGTGCGCGCTGGTGTTCGGCCAGATGAACGAACCGCCGGGCGCCCGCGCCCGTGTCGCGCTGTCGGGCCTCACCATCGCCGAGCATTTCCGCGACCAGGGCCAGGACGTGCTGTTCTTCGTCGACAACATCTTCCGCTTCACCCAGGCGGGCTCGGAAGTGTCGGCGCTGCTAGGCCGTATCCCCTCGGCCGTGGGCTACCAGCCGACGCTCGCCACCGACATGGGCCAGATGCAGGAACGCATCACCACCACGACCAAGGGTTCGATCACCTCGGTGCAGGCCATCTACGTGCCGGCCGACGACTTGACCGATCCGGCGCCGGCCACGTCCTTCGCCCACCTCGACGCGACGACCGTTCTGTCGCGCGGCATCGCCGAAAAGGGCATCTACCCGGCCGTCGATCCGCTCGATAGTACCTCGCGCATGCTCGACCCGCTGATCGTCGGCGAGGAGCACTACACGATCGCGCGCCGCGTGCAGGAGACCTTGCAGCGCTACAAGTCGCTGCAGGACATCATCGCCATCCTGGGCATGGATGAGTTGTCCGAAGAGGACAAGATCACCGTCGCCCGCGCCCGCAAGATCGAGCGGTTCCTGTCGCAGCCTTTCTTCGTCGCCGAAGTGTTCACCGGTTCGCCCGGCCAGCTGGTGCCGCTCGAAGAGACGATCAAGAGCTTCAAGGGCCTCGTCAACGGCGAATACGACCACCTGCCTGAAGCCGCCTTCTACATGGTCGGCGGCATCGACATGGCGGTCGCCAAGGCGCAGAAGCTCGCCGCGGAAGCGGCGTAAGATCGGCTAGTGCAAAATGGCTGAATCCTTCCAGTTCGAACTCGTCTCTCCCGAGCGCCTGCTCGTTTCTGAACAGGTCGAGTCGGTCGTCATTCCCGGTGCGGAAGGCGAAATGACGGTTCTCGCCAACCACGCACCGGTCATGACCACGGTCAAGCCGGGCGTCGTGACCGTAAGGACGGCGGCAGGCGCCACCGAGCGTTATTGTGTGTTCGGAGGCTTCGCCGACATCCTGCCGTCAGGCTGCACGCTGCTTGCCGAATCGGCGGTTTCCACGGGATCGATCGACCGCGAGGACCTTGCCAAGCGCATCCGCAATGCGCGCGAGGACGTGGCCGACGCCAAGGAAGCCGCGACCAAGCAGAAGGCGCAGGAATATCTGGACCACCTCACCACGCTCGAGGCTGCGCTCTAGCCGGTACGGTTTGCTTGAAGCATCCGAAGGCGAGGCGAAAGCCTCGCCTTTTTCGTTTCACCACATTGATTTGGCGTAGGCGTCGTCCAGCCAGCGGTCGGTCTGTTCGGGCGTATCGCTGAGCGAAAGCTGGTCGCGCAGGATTTCGCCCAGCGTCGGCATGGACTTGCGGTCCGGCCAGCTTTCCGGCTGCCACAGTTGCGAGCGCATGAAGGCCTTGGCGCAGTGCATGTATGCCGACTTCACGGTGACCACGACCACGCTCATCGGCGGCCTTCCTTCTACGGCCAAGCGCTCGCGCAAAACGGGGTCCAGCGTGATCTTTGCCTCGCCGTTGACGCGCAGGGTCTCGTTCATGCCCGGAATGAGAAACAGCAGGCCGACCGCCGGCTCGAGAATGATGTTTTCCAGCGTGTCTAGCCGGTTGTTCCCGGGTCGGTCGGGGATGGCGATGGTGGTGTCGTCGAGGACCACGGCGAAGCCGGGCTTGTCGCCTTTCGGCGTCACGTCGGCGTTGCCCTTGCCGTCCGAGGTCCCCATCAGCACGAACGGGCTTCTCGCTATGAAGGCACGGCAATGCGCGTCAAGCCGGCCCAGCTCCTTGCGGATCGGATTGGAGTCCGGCTCGGGCGTCTTGTAGACGGTCCGCAACTGCTCGTGCGACGTGACGAAGTCCATGATGACCTCCGGCTACTTCCGCTGCGGTTTCTCGTCGAGCGAATGGCGCATGATGAGCGGCATCTGGCTGAGCGTGAAGAGCAGCGTGATCGGCATCATGCCCCACACCTTGAACGCGACCCAGAAATCGGTCGAGAAGCTGCGCCAGACGATCTCGTTCAGCACGGCGAGAAACAGGAAGAACAACCCCCATCGCAATGTCAGCTTGCGCCAGCCCTCGGCATCCAGGCTGAAGGCCGAATCGAAGACGTAGCCGAGCAGCGATTTTCCGAAATAGAGCCCGCCGAGCAGCACGCCGCCGAACAGCGTGTTGATGATGGTCGGCTTCATCTTGATGAAGACATCGTCCTGCAACCAGAGCGTAAGACCACCGAAGACGAACACCACCACGCCCGACACGAGCGGCATGATCGGCAGGGTTCTGGTGAGCAGCCATGAGACCGAGAGCGCAATGCCCGTCGCGATCATGAAAAGGCCGGTGGCGATGAAGATCGGTCCACCGAAAGCGTGCAGGCCCGGGAGCTGGCCGACCAGCCATTCACCGCGTGCATTGGCGAAGAAGAAGACCATCAGCGGGCCAAGTTCCAGCGCCAGCTTGAGCAGCGGATTGATTTCTTTCTTCTTCGGGTCGCCGGGGTCGAGTTCAAGGATGGAAGGATTCATTGTTGACTACGCCACTCCTGCGATCGCCTTGGCGAAGTCGCTTGCCGAAAAGGGTTCGAGGTCGTCGACCTGCTCGCCGACGCCGATGAAATAGACCGGCAGCTTGTGCTTGGCCGCGATCGCCACAAGGATGCCTCCGCGCGCCGTCCCGTCAAGCTTCGTCATGACCAGCCCGCCGACACCCGCCACATTGCGGAAGATCTCGACCTGGTTGAGCGCGTTCTGACCGGTGGTCGCGTCGACGGTCTGGAGAACCGTGTGCGGCGCATCCGGATCGTGCTTGCCGAGCACCCGCACGATCTTCTCCAGCTCAGCCATCAGTTCCACGCGGTTCTGCAGCCGCCCCGCGGTGTCGATGATCAGCACATCGGAGCCGGACAGCTTTGCCTTCTCGTAGGCTTCGAACGCCAGGCTGGCCGCGTCCGCGCCGAGCTTCGAGGACACGACCTCGGCGCCAGTGCGCTCACCCCAGATCTTGAGCTGTTCGATGGCGGCGGCGCGGAACGTATCGCCGGCGGCGAGCATGACCTTCAGCCCGCCGGCGGTGAGTTTGGCGGCGAGCTTGCCGATCGTCGTGGTCTTGCCGGTGCCGTTGACGCCGACCACCAGAATGACGTGCGGCTTGATTGACAGGTCCAGTTCCAGTGGCCTGGCGACCGGGACCAGCACCTTTTCGATCTCTGACGCCATGATTGCGCGGACGTCGGCGTCCGAAACGTCGCGGCCGTAGCGCGCGGCCGACAGCGCCCCGGTGACGCGAAGCGCCGTCTCCATGCCAAGGTCGGCGCGCAGCAGCACGTCCTCGAGATCCTGCAGGGTTTCTTCGTCGAGCCGCTTCTTGGTGAACACGCCGGCAATGTTGCCGGTGAGTTCACGCGACGAGCGCGCCAGCCCATCGCTGAGGCGCTGGAACCAGCCGGGTCGCGGCGCTTCTGGCTCGGGCCTCGGGGTCGGCGCGACATACTGCTCGACGGAATCGGTGACGAGTACTTTGGTCGATACGGCGGCAGCGGCCGTTGTCGTATCGTCGGCCGAGGCTGGCCGGTCGGCTGCAATCGGTTCTGCCTCAGCGCGCTGGCCGAAAGAGAATACCTTCTTGAGGAAACCTATCGCCATCTGTGTCAGGCGGCCTTTGCGGCTGCGACCGGCGCGGCCAGCAGGCGCTTGCCATCATGGCCTGTGACGATTGCTTCGACGATTTCGCCGGGCTTTCCGGCGTCGATTGAAGTCAGCGTGAAGCCTTCGGTCCGACCGAGCCCTTCGCGCTCGACCAGCACCCATTGCCTAGTGCCCGCAAGCGAATCCAGATGCCGCGCATAGGCCTGTTCGCCGGCGGTCCGCAGCCGGGCGGCGCGTTGCTTGACGATCTCGCGACGCACCTGCGGCATGCGGGCGGCGGGCGTCCCTTCGCGCGGCGAATAGGGAAAGACATGGAGGTGCGTCAGGCCGCACTGCTCGACGATCTCAAGCGAATCCTGGAACATCGCCTCGGTTTCCGTCGGAAAGCCGGCGATAATGTCGGCGCCGAACACGATATCCGGACGGATTGCGCGTGCTTCCTGGCAGAATTGGATGGAATCTTCTCGACTATGGCGGCGCTTCATCCGCTTAAGGATCATGTCGTCGCCCGATTGCAGCGAGAGATGCAGATGCGGCATCAGCCTGGATTCGGTGGCGATCGCCTCCATCAGTTCGGCGTCGGCCTCGATGGAGTCGATGGAAGACAAGCGCAGCCGCCTGACCTCTGGAGCCTGGCGCAGGATCGTCCGGACCAGCCGGCCGAGCCTGGGAGCACCGGGCAGGTCGGCGCCATAACTGGTGAGGTCGACGCCGGACAGCACGACCTCCGCATAGCCGTTGCCGGCGAGCCGCTTGACCTGCTCGACCACCGCCCCCATCGGCACCGATCGCGAATTGCCGCGGCCGTACGGTATGATGCAGAAGGTGCAGCGATGGTCGCAGCCGTTCTGCACCTGTACGAAGGCGCGCGCACGGCCCTCGATCGCGTCCACCATATGCGAGGCTGTCTCGCGCACGGAGAAAATGTCGTTGACGCGGGCCTTCTCGAAGTCGTTGACCCCGAAATCCGGCAGCGCACGATAATTGTGTGCCTTCAGCTTCTCCTCGTTGCCAAGCACGAGGTCGACTTCGTCCATGTCGGCGAACGAAGCCGGCTCGGTCTGCGCCGCGCAACCGGTGACGATGATCCTCGCGTTCGGATTCTCGCGCCGTGCCTTGCGGATCGACTGCTTTGCCTGGCGCACGGCCTCGGCCGTCACCGCGCAGGTGTTGAAGATCACTGCGCCATCCTTCAATTCGCCAAGCCCGGCGGATGTCGCCTCGCGGCGCATCACTTCCGACTCGTAGGTGTTGAGGCGGCAGCCGAAGGTGACGATCTCCAGACCCTTACCTGAATCGCCCATCAGGCCGCGCTTTCGGTGTCGCGCGCCCAGTTGCCCGACGCCGGATCGAAGCTGCCGGAGAATTCCCATTCGGCCGGGCCGGTCATGATGACATGATCGTCGTCGCGCCATTCGATCCTGAGCGCACCACCGGGAACGGTGACGGTGACGGTTCGGCCGGTCCGCTTCGTGCGCGCGGCGCTCACGGCCACTGCACAGGCGGCCGATCCACAGGCCCGCGTCAGCCCCGCACCACGCTCCCAGGTGCGGATGGTGACGGCGTCGTTCGCTGTCACATGCGCGATCGAGATGTTGGCCCTTTCGGGGAAGATCGGATGGTTCTCGAGCATCGGACCGAAGCGGTCGAGCGCGTAGCTCCAGACGTCGTCGTCGACCCAGAAGATGGCGTGCGGATTGCCCATGCTGGCGACCGAGGGCGAATGCAGCAGGGGCGCGTCGATGGGCCCGACCTGCAACTCGATCATGCGCGTGTCGCGGAACTCCTCGGCGAGCGGGATGTCCTGCCAGCCGAAACGCGGCACGCCCATGTCGACCGAGATCAGCCCGTCGGCTTGTTCCTCGGCGTTGAGGATGCCGGCCACGGTCTCGAAGGTGAACAGCTTCTGCCCGGTCTCGGCGGCCAGCGCCTGCACGACGCAGCGCATGCCGTTGCCGCAGGCCTGCGCCATCGAACCGTCGGAGTTGATGATCTCGATATAGTTCGCGGTGCCGGGCGTTTTCGGATCGTGGATCGCCATGATCTGGTCGAACTTGGTGGCGGGGTCGGCATTGAGCGCGACCGCCGCGGCCGGGGTTACGCGGTCCGCGCGACCGCGCATGTCGGCGACGATGATCTCGTTGCCGAGCCCGTTCATCTTGGCGAAGGGGGCTGCGCTGGCCATCAGGCTGAACTTCTCGATGCTATCGGGCGCTATATGGCGGAGATTTCCCCGAATTGCCAGTCTCGGAGGGAGGCCTAATGCCGGCGGCCTGTCCGGGCCATCGGTTCCGGCGGACCCGCCCGTCTCGGAACAATCACTCCGCCGGTACGTCCCACACTTCTCCCGGCACCATGGCGCGAAACCGTTCGCGGCCGATGCCCTGTGCATCGAGGGCCGAGTGCAGCCGGTTGCGCGGTTCGTCGATCGGCTCGTCGGTGAGCGGGAACGTGCCCCAATGGCAGCCGGCCGCGTGGGCGGCATTGCAGAGCTGCATGCCCTCGACCGCCTCTTCCGGGTTCTGGTGCTGCGCCTCCATGAACCAGCGCGGTTCGTAGGCGCCGATCGGCAGAATGGCGAGGCGGAACGTTCCGTGTTTTTCCGCCAGCGCGCGATAGATATGGCCACCCTGAAAGCCGGTGTCTCCAGCGAAATAGATCTTGCCGGCTGGCGTGTCGATGACGAAGCCGCTCCACAGCGCCTTGCTGCGGTCGCGCGTGCCCCGGGCCGACCAATGATGCGCGGGCTCCACATGCACGGTGACGCCGTTCTCGAAATCCAGGCGGTCGCCCCAGTCATGGATTGAGATTTTCGCGGCGGGCGTGGCCGTCCTGATGATCGTGTCGTTGCCCAGCGGGGTGACGATCCGTGGGTCATGCGTGGCATGGAGGCGAGCGAGGGTCCTCGTGTCGAGATGGTCGTAGTGATTGTGGCTGACCAGCACCACGTCGATGGGCGGCAGATCCTCGAAGGCGATGCCACGGCGGGCTGACCCGCCGTGGCCCGGCGAACGGGATGGGCGAAACGCGCTCCGACCACACCGGGTCGGTCAGTATGTTCAGCCCCGACGCCTGGATGAGCAGCGAGGCATGGCCCACCATGGTCAACCGCAACGCATCGCGATCGACGCGTCGCTCGGGCTTGGCCGGCAGCAGCGGCTCGGGCCACGAAGCCGGCCATTTCGCGCGCCCGCCGCCGAACTGCCATTTCAACAGATCGATGAAACCGCGCGGCGCTTCGCCTCCGGGGTTGAAGAAAACGCCATCCTTGAAATGATCGCTCTGCGGGCCGCGATAGTAGGGATTGGCGTCGGTCATCGCTTCAACATAGGGACGCGACCGCCTGGCGCAAGCGTTTGGGCAGGGGACGCCCAATGCCGCCTCATCGAAGACAGGTTAAGGTCGGTTGGCAGTCGGGGGTGGTCGGATGGCGATGAAACGAACGAAGACGCCGTGGATGAGTGCGGACGATTTCGGCCGCTCGCTGCCACGCGGCATCGGCATCAATCTGCTGGTGCCGGAGATCGCCCCGATGGAGGCGTTCTGCCGTGACGTGCTTGACGCGACCATCGTCTATGCCGACGAGGATTTTGCCGCCGTCACGCTGCTCGGCTCGGTCTTCATGCTGCACGCCGACCATTCCTACTCGGACAATCCGATGATGGGCGTCATCGCTGATGTGGAGCAGCGCGGCACCGGGATGGAGATCAGGATTTACGGCCTTGACCCTGACGTTGCGGAAGCGCGCGCCCGCGAACACGGGCACCACGTTCTGGCGGGTTCGATCGACAAGCCGCACGGCCTGCGCGAATGCCACATCGTCGGCCCGAGCTTCTATGTCTTCGTGCCAAGCATCGCAATTGGCGGCTAAATGTGTCGGCTGCTGTTACAAATCTTGAGATTTTTTTGTCCGGCAAGGCCGCCGCACACCCTATTTTAACCATATCTGGCTGAAATTTGGCCAACCTTCGCCATCTTGGTGGTGGAGAAGTTTGATCCTGCGGCGCCTTACGGTCGCCGGACGGAGGGTGTGATGGGTTTTAGGAACACAGGGCTTGTGGCCGTCTCGCTGGCAGCATTGCTTGCCGCGGGCTGCTCGAGCACCCGCTTCTCGTCGATGAACGAGCAGCCTGCTCCCCTGCAGGCCGCGCCGTCCGGCAACGTGACATCCTCCACGGCCCTTCCCCCACCTGCCGTTCCAGGCACCGCGCCGACCGACCCGGCCAGCTTCCCGGAGGCGCCCGGCGCCTCGACCGAGGTCGCGTCGGCGACGCCCGGCATCGATCCGGCGGCTGCGAGCGCACCGGACCTGACCACCGGCAATGTCGTAGGCGCCTGGAGTGCCTCGGTCTCAGGACAAAGCTGCCAGTTGATCACGTCGCTGACGAAGCTTGGTTCCAACAATCGCGCGGCTTCGCGCCAGTGCGCCGCGCCGATGAATGGCGTGAAGGCCTGGAACGTGGCAGGCAAGCAGCTCTCGCTCTATGACGAGAGCGGCTCCGTGGTTGCCCGCCTGTATTCCGCGGGCGACGGAAAATTCAATGGACAGACCGCGACCGGAGCGCCTATCTCGCTCTCCAGGTAGAACGTTCCATCCTCCAGCCGCCAAATGATGCATCCACGAGACGGCCTCGAGCCGCATTCGACCGTCGCGCAGCACTATGCACACCTTGTGGAAGCCGGCGAGATCACGGACGATCCCGCGCAGCGCCAGGTGGTGGCGGCGCTCGACAGCCTCATCGAAGAGATTGCCGCCAAGCGGCTCCAGCGCAAGTCGAGCGCGCTTGGCTGGCTGTTTGCGAAGAACCGCGCCGCGGCCGAACCCGTGACGGGGCTCTACATCTGCGGCGGCGTTGGACGCGGCAAGACCATGCTGATGGACCTGTTCTTCGAAACGGTTCCGGTGCGCCGCAAGCGGCGCGTCCACTTCAACGCCTTCATGGCCGATGTGCATGACCGCATCCAGAAGCACCGGCAGGCGCGCAAGGAAGGCGCCGTGCGCGAGGACGATCCCATCCCGCCGATCGCCAGGGCACTGGCCGACGAAGGCTGGATCCTCTGCTTCGACGAGTTCTCCGTCACCGACATCGCCGACGCCATGATCCTGTCGCGCCTGTTCTCGGCGCTGTTCGCCAATGGCGTGGTGCTGGTCGCAACCTCCAACATGGCGCCCGACGAGCTCTACCGCGACGGGCTCAATCGCCAGTTATTCTTGCCGTTCGTCGCCCTGCTGAAGCGTCACGCCCGGGTCATCTCCATCGACACGCCGATCGATTACCGCATGGAGAAGCTGAACCGGATGCCGGTCTACATGACGCCGCTTGTCGCCGAGACCGACCGGTTGATGGACGAGGCATGGAAAACCGTTACGCGCGGCCTGCCCGCCGAACCCGCAACCGTCGCGGTCAAGGGGCGGAAGGTGCCGGTGCCCCTGGCGTCCGGAGATGCCGCCCGTTTCACCTTCTCCGACCTCTGCGAGAAACCACTGGCGGCCAGGGACTACCTCGCCATCGTCGACCGCTATGCGACGATCTTCATCGACCAGGTGCCTGTCATTGCGGAAGGCCGGCGCAACGAGGCGAAGCGCTTCATTCTCTTGATCGACACGCTCTACGACCGCCGCGTACGGCTCTTCGTCAGCGCCGACGCGCCGCCGCAGGATCTCTACAGCGGAAAGCGGGGGATCGAGGCGTTCGAGTTCGATCGCACGGTATCGCGGCTGATCGAGATGCAGGGCCGCGAATGGCTGGAAAGTTGGGCGGAGGGGCGCGAGACCCGGAATGCCACTGTCGCGACCATGTCATAGTCGGTCGCCATTCTGAGACTACACCTGTCTAAACGCGGTGCTCTCGATCTCGAGATCATGACAGTTCCGTGAATATCTTTGACGTTTACGTCAATCCCGAATTATCTAACCGATTGAAAACATTCACTCAAAAATAACCGTTTGAAACATTCTCGTCGCAGCGCTATTGCGAAGCGCGAATTTCGGCGTCAATGCCGCTTTCTCTCTGGCTTCTCGCGCTTGCCGGGCCGACCGCCCGGTCATGGATTAAGGGAAAACGTCTCACATGGCACGCAACAAGATTGCCCTCATCGGGTCAGGCATGATCGGCGGCACCCTTGCCCACCTCATCGGCCTCAAGGACCTCGGCGACGTCGTCCTGTTCGACATCGCCGAAGGCATCCCCCAGGGCAAGGGACTGGATATCGCCCAGTCCTCTCCGGTCGAGGGTTTCGACGCGCGATACGTGGGCGTCAACGATTATGCCGGCATCGAGGGCGCCGACGTCTGCATCGTGACGGCGGGCGTGCCGCGCAAACCCGGCATGAGCCGCGACGACCTGATCGGCATTAACCTCAAGGTCATGGAACAGGTCGGCGCGGGCATCCGCAAATATGCGCCCAAGGCCTTCGTGATCTGCATCACCAACCCGCTCGACGCTATGGTCTGGGCGCTGCAGAAGTTTTCGGGCCTGCCCAAGACCCATGTGGTAGGCATGGCCGGCATTCTGGACTCGGCCCGTTTCCGCTACTTCCTGTCGGAAGAGTTCAAGGTTTCCGTCGAAGACGTTTCCGCCTTCGTGCTTGGCGGCCATGGCGACTCGATGGTTCCGCTTGTTCGGTATTCAACTGTTGCCGGCATCCCTCTGACTGACCTCGTCAAGATGGGCTGGACCACCAAGGAGAAGCTCGACCAGATCGTGCAGCGGACCCGCGACGGCGGCGCCGAGATCGTCGGCCTGCTGAAAACCGGCTCGGCCTTCTATGCGCCGGCTTCTTCCGCCATCCAGATGGCGGAAGCCTATCTGAAGGACAAGAAGCGCGTGCTGCCGTGTGCTGCGCATCTTTCCGGCCAGTATGGCGTGAAGAACCTCTATGTCGGTGTTCCCACGGTGATCGGCGCCGGCGGCGTCGAGCGCGTCATCGAGATCGACCTCAACAAGGCCGAGCAGAAGATGTTCGAGAAGTCGGTCGAGTCCGTCCAGACGCTCTGCGAAGCCTGCGTGAAGATCGCGCCCAACCTCGCCAAGAAGTAAGGACGCGATCCATGAACATCCATGAATATCAGGGCAAGGCGCTGCTGAAGTCGTTCGGCGCGCCGGTCGCCGAGGGCGTTCCGCTGTTCAAGGCCGACGAAGCCGAAGCCGCTGCGAAGAAGCTGCCCGGCCCGCTCTATGTGGTGAAGAGCCAGATTCATGCCGGCGGCCGCGGCAAGGGCAAGTTCAAGGAACTATCGCCTGACGCCAAGGGTGGTGTGCGGCTGGCGAAGTCGATCGCCGATGTTGTTTCCAACGTCAAGGAGATGCTGGGCAACACGCTGGTCACCAAGCAGACCGGCCCATCGGGCAAGCAGGTCAACCGCCTCTACATCGAGGACGGCGCCGACATCGAGCGCGAGCTCTATCTTTCCGTCCTCGTCGACCGGTCGGTCGGCCGCGTCGCCTTCGTCGTTTCGACCGAAGGCGGCATGGACATCGAGGCCGTGGCGCACGACACGCCGGAGAAGATCGTCACTGTGGCGATCGACCCGCTCGCGGGCATGACCGCGGCGGATGTCGGCAAGCTGAATTCCGCGCTGGAACTCGACGGCGATGCCGCCAAGGACGGCGAGACGCTGTTCCCGCTGCTCTACAAGGCCTTCGTCGGCAAGGACATGAGCCTGCTCGAGATCAACCCGCTGATCGTCATGAAGGACGGTCGCCTGCGCGTTCTCGACGCCAAGGTGTCGTTCGACAACAACGCGCTCTTCCGCCACCCCGAGATCGTCGAACTTCGCGACACGACCGAAGAGGACGAGAAGGAGATCGAGGCGTCGAAATACGACCTCGCCTATGTCGCGCTCGACGGCAACATTGGCTGCATGGTCAACGGTGCCGGCCTTGCCATGGCGACGATGGACATCATCAAGCTCTACGGCGCCGAGCCGGCTAACTTCCTCGATGTCGGCGGCGGCGCGTCCAAGGAAAAGGTCACGGCGGCCTTCAAGATCATCACCGCGGACCCGGCCGTGAAGGGCATCCTGATCAACATTTTCGGTGGCATCATGAAGTGCGACGTCATTGCCGAGGGTGTGATTGCCGCCGTCAAGGAAGTGGGCCTGAAGGTTCCCCTGGTGGTGCGGCTCGAAGGCACGAATGCCGAACTGGGCAAGAAGATCATCAATGAAAGCGGGCTGAACGTCGTGTCCGCCGACGATCTGGACGACGCCGCGAAGAAGGTCGTCGCGGCAGTCAAGGGGTAGATGCATGTCCATTCTCGTCGATAGGAACACTAGGGTTCTTGTGCAGGGTCTGACCGGCAACACCGGTTCCTTTCACACCGAGCAGGCGCTTGCCTACCATGGCACGAAGATGGTTGGCGGCATCCATCCGAAGAAGGGCGGCACTGCCTGGGACGGTTCGGCTCCCCTGCCAATCTTCGCCACGGTTGCCGAAGGCAAGGCTGCAACGGGAGCGAATGCTTCCGTGGTCTACGTACCTCCGGCCGGCGCGGCGGCAGCCATCATCGAGGCCATCGAGGCGGAGATCCCCCTCATTGTCTGCATCACCGAAGGTATTCCGGTGATGGACATGATCACCGTCAAGGCAAAGCTAGATCGCTCGAAGTCGCGCCTGATCGGGCCGAACTGCCCGGGCGTGGTCACGCCGGACCAGTGCAAGATCGGCATCATGCCCGGCAACATCTTCCGCAAGGGCTCGGTCGGCGTTGTTTCGCGCTCGGGAACGCTTACCTATGAGGCGGTGTTCCAGACCACCAACGAGGGCCTCGGCCAGTCCACCGCTGTCGGTATCGGCGGCGACCCGGTCAAGGGCACCGAATTCATCGACATGTTGGAAATGTTCCTCGCAGACGACGAGACCAGGTCGATCATCATGATCGGCGAGATCGGCGGTTCGGCGGAGGAAGACGCGGCGCAGTTCATCATCGACGAGGCCAAGCGCGGCAGGAAGAAGCCGATGGCGGGCTTCATCGCCGGCCGCACCGCGCCTCCCGGACGCACCATGGGCCACGCGGGCGCCGTGATCTCCGGAGGCAAGGGCGGCGCGGAAGACAAGATAGCGGCGATGGAAGCTGCAGGCATCAAGGTGTCGCCCTCGCCGGCAAGGCTCGGCAAGACCCTGGTCGAGGCGATCAAGGGTTGAGTGAGTACGGGATTAGGAGAGCAGGTCGGTAGGGGAACGCGCACTTTCCCCCATCCCTTACTCACCTACTCCCCTCAAAAGGAGGCGGAGCGCGGCGCTCCAAGAGGCAAAGATGGCACGGCAAGATCAGGCCAACGACGAATTTTCCCTCACCTCGTTCCTCTATGGCGGCAATGCCGACTATCTGGAGCAGCTGCAGGCGGCCTATGAGGACGACCCGCAGTCGGTCGACCCGCAGTGGCAGGATTTCTTCGCCACGCTGAAGGACGACGCGACCGACGTCAGGAAGAACGCAAAGGGAGCCTCTTGGGCGAAGCCGTCCTGGCCCTTGCAGGCGAACGGCGAACTAGTCTCGGCGCTCGATGGCAACTGGGGCATGGTCGAGAAGGTCATCGAGAAGAAGGTTCGCGACAAGGCCACCACGGACGGCGGCGCAGCCTCCGATGCCGACATCCACCAGGCGACCCGCGATTCCGTGCGCGCCATTATGATGATCCGCGCCTTCCGCATGCGCGGTCACCTGCACGCCAATCTCGATCCGCTCGGTATCGCCAAGCCGCTTGAGGACTACAACGAGCTGTCGCCGTCCTCCTATGGTTTCACCGAAGCGGACAACACCCGGCGCATCTTCATCGACGGCGTGCTCGGGCTCGAATACGCGACCATTCCGGAAATGATCGACATCCTGACGCGCACCTATTGCTCGACGCTCGGCGTCGAGTTCATGCACATCTCCGACCCCGAGGAAAAGGGCTGGATCCAGGCGCGCATCGAAGGCGCCGACAAGGAAATCACCTTCACCGCCGAAGGCAAGAAGGCGATCCTGTCCAAGCTGATCGAAGCCGAGGGTTTCGAGCAGTTCATCGACGTCAAGTACAAGGGCACCAAGCGTTTCGGTCTCGACGGCGGCGAATCGCTGATCCCGGCGCTGGAGCAGATCATCAAGCGCGGCGGCTCGCTCGGCCTCAAGGAGATCGTGCTCGGCATGGCCCATCGCGGCCGCCTGAACGTGCTGTCGCAGGTGATGGCCAAGCCGCACCGCGCCATCTTCCACGAATTCAAGGGCGGCTCGGCTGCCCCCGACGACGTCGAGGGCTCGGGCGACGTCAAGTACCATCTCGGCGCTTCGTCCGACCGCGAGTTCGATGGCAACAAGGTCCACCTGTCGCTGACCGCCAACCCCTCGCATCTCGAAATCGTCGATCCCGTCGTGATGGGCAAGGCGCGCGCCAAGCAGGACCAGCTCTTCGGCCGCACGCGCGAAGAGATCGTGCCGCTCGAGGAGCGCGCCAAGGTGCTGCCGCTGCTGCTGCATGGCGACGCGGCGTTCGCCGGCCAGGGCGTGATCGCCGAGATCCTCGGCCTGTCGGGGCTGCGCGGCCACCGCGTCGCCGGCACGCTGCACTTCATCATCAACAACCAGATCGGCTTCACCACCAACCCGCGCTTCTCGCGTTCGTCACCCTATCCGTCCGACGTGGCCAAGATGATCGAGGCGCCGATCTTCCATGTGAACGGCGACGATCCGGAGGCCGTGGTCCACGCCGCGAAGGTCGCCATCGAGTTCCGCATGAAGTTCCACAAGCCCGTTGTGGTCGACATGTTCTGCTACCGCCGCTTCGGTCACAACGAGGGCGACGAGCCGGCCTTCACGCAGCCGCTCATGTACCGCAAGATCCGCACCCAGAAGACGACTGCGGCGATCTATGCCGAGAGGCTGATCGCCGAGGGCCACCTGACGCAGGAGGCTGTAGACAAGATGCGCGCCGACTGGCGCGCGCGCCTCGAATCGGAATGGGAAGTCGGCCAGGCCTACAAGCCCAACAAAGCCGACTGGCTGGATGGCGCGTGGTCGGGCCTGAGGGCCGCCGACAACCAGGACGAACTGCGCCGCGGCAAGACCGCTGTGCCGGTCAAGACGCTGAAGGACATCGGCCGGAAGCTGACCGAGGTCCCCAAGGACTTCGAGGTCCACAAGACGATCGGTCGCTTCCTGGAGACGCGGCGCGGCATGATCGACACCGGCGAGGGCATCGACTGGTCGACGGGCGAGGCGCTGGCCTTCGGTTCGATCCTGCTCGACGGCAATCCGATCCGGCTTTCCGGCCAGGACTCGGAGCGCGGCACCTTCTCGCAGCGCCATTCCGTCCTCTACGACCAGCGCCACGAGGCCCGCTACATCCCGCTCAACAACCTCTCGCCCGCGCAGGCCGGCTACGAGGTCATCAACTCGATGCTGTCGGAAGAGGCCGTGCTGGGCTTCGAATATGGCTACTCGCTGGCGCAGCCCAGCGCTCTGACGCTGTGGGAGGCGCAGTTCGGCGACTTCGCCAACGGCGCGCAGGTCCTGTTCGACCAGTTCATCTCCTCGGGCGAACGCAAGTGGCTGCGCATGTCTGGCCTCGTCTGCCTGCTGCCGCATGGCTACGAGGGCCAGGGTCCCGAGCATTCCTCGGCGCGTCTGGAGCGGTTCCTGCAGCTTTGCGCCGAAGACAACATGCAGGTCGCCAACTGCACCACGCCGGCAAACTACTTCCACATCTTGCGCCGCCAGTTGAAGCGCGATTTCCGCAAGCCGCTGATCCTGATGACGCCGAAGTCGCTGCTGCGCCACAAGCGCGCGGTATCGACTATCGCTGAAATGTCCGGTGAATCGGCTTTCCATCGGCTGCTGTGGGACGACGCGCAGTATCTCGGCAACCAGCCGATAAAGCTGGTCAAGGACAGCAAGATCCGCCGCGTCGTGCTGTGCTCGGGCAAGGTCTATTACGACCTCTACGAAGAGCGCGAGAAGCGCGGCGTCAACGACATCTATCTGTTGCGCGTCGAGCAGCTCTATCCCTTCCCGGCAAAGGCTCTGATCACCGAGTTGTCGCGTTTCCGCAACGCCGAGATGATATGGTGCCAGGAAGAGCCCAAGAACATGGGCGCATGGTCGTTTATCGACCCCTATCTGGAATGGGTGCTCGCACATATCGACGCCAAGCATCAGCGCGTGCGCTATACCGGCCGTCCGGCTGCGGCTTCCCCGGCGACCGGCATGATGTCGAAACATCTGGCGCAACTCGCGGCTTTTCTCGACGACGCGCTCGGCGAATAACCTGGGTACGATCTCCTGGGGGCCTCGCGCCTTCGACTGGGATCGCGCCCCGAACAGGCAAAAACGGACAGGCAGGCAAGACAATGGCTACCGAAATCCGCGTACCCACCCTCGGCGAATCCGTCACCGAGGCGACCGTCGGCAAGTGGTTCAAGAAGGTCGGCGACGCCATCGTGGCCGACGAGCCTATCGTCGAACTGGAGACGGACAAGGTGACGGTCGAAGTCCCCGCGCCTGCCGCAGGCACGCTGTCGGAGATAACCGTCAACGAGGGCGACACGGTGGGCCTCGGCGCCCTGCTCGGCCAGATTTCGGCTGGTGGAGCGTCAGCCAAGCCCGCCGCCAAGGCCGAAGCAAAGACCGAGGCCAAGCCGGAGGCTGTCGCTCAGGCCGCGGGCGCCTCCGGAGCCAATACCGTCAAGGAAGCAAGCAAGAAGACCGCGGCCATTGCTGGCGAGGGTCAGGTGGAGGAGCGCAAGACGCAGCCGGCGCCTTCCGCCGCCAAGCTGCTTTCCGAGGCCAACCTCTCGGTCGACCAGGTTTCCGGCTCTGGCAGGCGCGGCCAGGTCCTGAAGGGCGACGTGCTCGAAGCGATCGCCAAGGGCGCGGCCTCGCAGCCGGCGGAGACGCCGCGTATCGCCGAAGCGCCTGCCGCGCCGCGTCCAGCGACGTCCGAGGGCGACGCCGTGCGCGAAGAGCGCGTGCGCATGACCAAGCTGCGCCAGACCATCGCGCGCCGGCTGAAGGAAGCGCAGTCCAGCGCTGCCATGCTGACCACCTTCAACGAGGTGGACATGAAAGGCATCATGGACCTGCGCGCCAGGTACAAGGATGTCTTCGAGAAGAAGCACGGCGTGAAGCTCGGCTTCATGGGCTTCTTCACCAAGGCGGTTACGCATGCGCTGAAAGAGATTCCGGCCGTCAATGCCGAGATCGACGGCACCGACATCATCTACAAGAACTACGCGCATATCGGCGTCGCCGTCGGCACCGAGAAGGGCCTCGTCGTCCCGGTGGTGCGCGATGCCGACCAGATGACGATCGCCGAGATCGAGAAGGAAATCGGCCGGCTCGGCATCGCCGCGCGCGACGGCAAACTATCCGTCTCCGACATGCAGGGCGGCACGTTCACCATCTCCAACGGCGGCGTCTACGGCTCCCTGATGTCGACGCCTATCCTCAACGCGCCGCAGTCGGGCATCCTCGGCATGCACAAGATCCAGGACCGTCCGGTCGTGGTCGGCGGGCAGATCGTCATCCGCCCGATGATGTATCTGGCGCTCAGCTACGACCACCGCATCGTCGACGGCAAGGAAGCAGTCACCTTCCTCGTCCGCGTCAAGGAAAGCCTCGAGGACCCGGAGCGGCTGGTCCTCGATCTGTAGCGCCGAGGGTGCTTTCGCAGTTCAAGTTGTAAGTTCACAATGGACGGCCTGTCGAACAGGCAGCTTTGGAACGACATTCGCCTGTAACTGTCTCGAAAGCGAAGCAACGCTTCGCGTGATTGGGGTGATGCCATGGAAGCCGCTGCCGCATCGACTGAAATTTGGGTTCTCGGCTGGAGCGCCGTTCTCTTGATCATTCAGGTGGTCGCACAGGCGACCGCCTCTTCCGACCTTGGGCCGACCTATCTCTTCAGTCCGCGCGACGAACCGCGCGAGTCGAAGAGCGTCATTGCCCGCCGACTCTACCGGGCGCTGAAAAACCTCCTCGAGACCTACCCGGCCTTCATCGCGCTCGTCGTCGCGCTGGTCGTCACTGGCAAGACAGGCGGCTTGGCCGCCACCGGCGCAGGGCTGTGGCTGGCAGCCCGCGTGATCTATGTTTTGATCTACACTGCGGGAGTTCCCGTCGTTCGGACCCTGGTCTGGCTGGCGTCCATTGTCGGGCTCATCCTCATGCTGATACGCCTGATGACCTGAGCATGTGTACAGGCGGGCGGAAGGCTGGACTTCTAGTCGCAGTCATGGCGGGCTTGGCTGTCGCCTCGCCCGTCCTTGCCGCCTGCCCTCTCGAACTCGCCACCTATGCCGACACGAGCGGGGTCGCCGAACTCGAATTCTCTGTCGCAAAAGGTGGCGCGACGGTCATCAACAGCTTTCGGCTGCTGTTGGATAACGATGTCATGCTCGACGGCATCGTGCAGTGGATGGACCCGGAACCGCGTCCGTGGGGCACGCTGATGTACAGGTGCCCCGATGGCGACGTGACGGGTCAGGAACTCGCCGCCTGCACGATGTGGGAGGGTGTCGTCTACACGCTCGACGGCAAGGGCGGCATTGCGCTTCTGCCCGCACCAGGAACCGCCGCGCCGCAGATGTTGCTTTTCCCGGGGTTGGGGCCGTCGCTCAGGATGTCGGCCGCCTACGGCTCGAACGGTTTCTCGAAGACGCCCTGGGACGTTTTTGCATTGAAGGGTTGCCAGGAATGACCGTCTCGGCCATGGCGTTACCCGTTCGAAATTCATAGATTAAGGCGGCAGCCGCGTGGCCGGCGCGGCAGACAACGGCAGGATGGAACAATGGCTTACGATGTCGTCGTGATCGGGTCTGGACCGGGCGGATACGTCTGCGCCATCAAGGCGGCGCAGCTCGGCCTGAAGGTTGCCGTCGTCGAGAAGAACGCGACGCTGGGCGGCACCTGCCTCAACACCGGTTGCATCCCGTCCAAGGCGCTTCTCTATGCCTCCGAGATGTTTGCCGAGGCCGGCCATTCCTTCGATACGCTGGGCGTCGAGGTGACGCCGAAGCTCAACCTCAAGAAGATGATGGCGCACAAGGACACGACGGTGGCCTCGAACGTCAACGGCGTCGCCTTCCTGTTCAAGAAGAACAAGATCGACTGGCTGAAAGGCACCGGCAAGGTGCTGGCCGCCGGCCGGGTCGCCGTTACAGGCGAGGATGGCAAGACCGAGGAGGTCGAGGCAGATAACATCGTGATCGCCACGGGTTCCGACGTTGCAGGCATTCCCGGCGTCAAGGTCGATATCGACGAGAAGGTCATCGTTTCCTCCACCGGCGCGCTGTCCCTAGACAAGGTGCCGGCTCACCTCGTCGTGGTCGGCGGTGGCGTCATCGGGCTTGAGCTTGGCTCGGTCTGGGCACGGCTCGGCTCCAGGGTCACCGTGGTCGAATATCTTGATACCATTCTCGGCGGCATGGACGGCGAGGTCGCCAAGCAGTTTCAGCGCATCCTTGCAAAGCAGGGCTTCGAGTTCAGGCTCGGCTCCAAGGTGACCGGCGTCAAGAAGGTCAAGAAGGGCGCTTCGGTGACGTTCGAGCCGGTCAAGGGTGGAGCCACCGAGACGATCGAGGCGGACGCCGTGTTGATCGCGACCGGCCGCAAGGCATACACCGAGAATCTCGGCCTTTCCGAAGCCGGCGTCGAACTCGACGATCGAGGCCGGGTCAAGACCGACGGTCACTACCGGACAAACGTGCCCGGCATCTACGCGATCGGCGACGTGATCGCCGGGCCGATGCTGGCGCACAAAGCCGAGGACGAGGGCGTCGCGTGCGCCGAGATCATTGCCGGACAGGCAGGTCATGTGAACTATGGCGTGATCCCGAGCGTCGTCTATACGAGCCCGGAGATTGCTTCGGTCGGAATGACCGAGGAAGAACTGAAGAAGGCAGGCATCGACTACAAGGTCGGCAAATTCCCGTTTTCGGCGAATGCGCGCGCGCGCGCCACGCTGCACACCGACGGCTTCGTGAAAATCCTCGCCGACAAGACAACCGACAAAGTGCTCGGCGCTCATATCGTTGGCTTCGCGGCGGGAGAACTGATCCAGGAAGCGTCTGTGTTGATGGAATTCGGCGGATCGTCGGAAGATCTCGCCCGCACCTGCCACCCGCACCCAACCATGTCGGAAACGGTCAGGGAGGCTGCCCTCGCCACCTTCTTCAAGCCGATCCACATCTGACCGGGACCGCGCCCGTCCGCCACGCAAAATGGGGTTTGCCGCCTGGCCGCTGCTGACATGGCGTCGGCAGCAGCCTTGTCAGGAGCGGGGCGACCATGAATTTTTGTGACTATTTTGCAGTGCAAACTTGATGTAAGAATTCGCCGCCTCGTCGCATGCCCGGCGGACGGGGAATTGAATCGTTTGAACTCGGTGAAGCGCGAACCCATATCGGAACGATCGCGCAGGCTGGCCTTTGCAAGGCGGATAGTTGAAGATGTCTAGATTCAGGTTACACAAGATTGCGGCCGTCGCGGTTTTGATCGGCGTTAGCGCCTGGGTAGCCACCGGCGAATTTTCATCCGTAGGCAGCGCCCAGAACGAGGCCCCTCCCGCGGCAGCGGACGCTGCGGAGCCGGCGAAGGCGCCGCTCAGGACCGTCGCCGTTATCACGCCGCCGCGCATCACCCACGCACGCGCGATACGGATTTCGGGTCATACCGAGGCGGAAAAGCGGGTCACCCTGGCGACGCGCGTCATGGGAGTCATCGAAAGTCTCCCGGTCAAACAGGGCCAGCGCGTCGAGCGCGGCGACATGGTCATGCGGCTTGACGCCAAGGACAAGGAAGCGGCGGTCCGCATGTCGGAAAGTGTCGTGACGCAGCGCCAGGCCGAAGCCGACGCCGCCGAGCGTCTTGTCGGGGGCGGCAACGCGCCGAAGTTGCAGGCAGATCAGGCGCGCGCTGCCCTTTCGACCGCCCAGTCGATGCTCGAAGGCGCGAAGGCCGAGCTTGCCCAGTACGAGATCTACGCACCGTTCAACGGTCTGATCGACCGTGTGCCCGTCCAGCGCGGCAGCGCCATCCTGGCGGGAGCCGAAGTCGCGACGCTGATCAATCTCGATCCGCTTCTGGCGGTCGGCGAGGTGAGCGAACGCGACCTGAAGTTCCTCAAGATCGGCAACGAGGCCGATATCCGTCTGGTGGACGGCACGGTCGTGAAGGGCACGCTGCGCTACATCAGCCGCGACGCCTCGCCCGCCACGCGCACCTTCCGCATCGAGGTCTCTATACCCAACGAGAACAAGTCGCTGCCGGCTGGCATGACTGCGGAGATGACGCTGCTCGCCGACCCGACCGATTCAGTCATTCTGCCGCGTTCGGTCGTAACGCTGAGCGCGGACGGCGACCTGGGTATCCGCGCAGTCGACAAGGACAACAAGATCGTCTTCTTCCCTATCGACCTCGTCGACGACACGGCGACCGGCCTGGTGCTTGCCGGCATCCCCGCTGATGCGCGGGTCATCGTTGCCGGGCAAGACCTCGTGACCGAGGGCGACGAGGTGAAGCCCGTCGAGGCCGATGCGGCGATGATCCGGAAGCTGATCGGCCAGGCCACCGACGGGACCTGAACGGAACACACGGAAAAGCTGCCGCCATGGATATCGTCAAGATAGCGATCAACAATGCGCGACTGACGCTTTCCGTCCTGATGTTCCTCATCATCGCCGGGGCGCTCGCCTACCAGTCCGTGCCCAAGGAGGCCGAGCCCGACGTCGCCATCCCGATCATGTATGTGAGCCTGGTGTACCAGGGCATCTCGCCCGAGGACGCCGAGCGCCTTCTGCTGAAGCCGGTCGAGGCGCAGCTCAAGAGCCTGAAGGGGCTCAAGGAAATGAAGTCGACCGCGTATCAGGGCGGCGCCAACGTCATCGTGGAATTCGATCCGTCGGTCGATCTGGGCGACGCCCTCATCGATACGCGCAACAAGGTTCAGGACGCCAAGCGCGATCTGCCGACGGGCGTCGAGGAACCGACTGTAAACGAGGTCAATCTTTCCGAATTTCCGGTCGTCTTCATAACGCTTTCCGGCGATATTCCGGAACGCGCGATGACGGCCGCGGCAAAGACGCTGCGCGACCGCATCGAGGAAGTGCCGGGGGTCCTTGAGGCCGAGATCCAGGGTTCGCGAGACGAACTCGTCGAGGCCATCATCGATCCGGTGAAGCTGTCTTCCTATGGGCTCCAGCTCGATCAGCTGATCCAGGGCATCGGCGCGTCGAACAGCCTAGTCGCCGCCGGCGCGATCGAAGGCTCCGAAGGCAAGTACGCGGTCAAGGTCCCCGCGCTGATCGAGACGCCCGAGGACGTCGCCAATCTCCCGGTCGTCGCCGTGCCCAACGCCGTCGTCAGGGTTCGTGAGCTTGCCACCGTGCGGTCCACATTCAAGGACGCCGAGACGATCGCCCGGATCGACGGCAGGCCGGCAATCACCATCGCCGTGAAAAAGCGCATCGGCTCCAATGTGGTCGAGACGATCGAGGGCGCCAAGGCGGTCGCCGAGGAATTCGTGGCGCAGAGCAAGCAGGCGCTGCCCGACCTGCAGGTGACCTACACACAGGACAAGTCGATCTTCGTCAACCAACTGCTGATCGACCTGCAGAACCATGTGCTGATCGCCGTCATCCTTGTCTTCATCGTTATCCTTTATGCGCTGTCCGGACGCGCCTCCATCCTGATCGGACTGGCTATTCCCTCATCCTTCCTGATCGGCATCCTGCTGCTTGCGCTGATGGGCTATACCATCAACATGATCGTGCTGTTCTCGCTGATCCTGGCGGTCGGCATGCTGGTCGACGACGCGATCATCGTCACCGAATACGCCGAGCGCCGCATGTCCGAGGGCATGGACAAGGTCCAGGCCTTCGAGGAGGCGGCCAAGCGCATGGCCGGCCCGGTCATCGCGGCCACGCTGACCCGCATCGCGGCCTTTTCGCCGCTGCTGTTCTGGCCGGGCATCGTCGGCGACTTCATGAAGTACCTGCCGATCACCCTGATCGTGACGCTCGCGGCGTCGATGGCCTACGCCCTCATCTTCGCACCCGCCATCGGCGCGATCATCGGCAAGGCGCCGCTGCATGACGAGCATGACCGCCGCGACGGGCTCTACATGGCCGTCGTCAAGAAGGCCGTGACCTATCCGGTCACCGCCCTCGTGCTGACCGTCATGCTTCTTGGCGGCGGGCTGTTCTCCTACGTGAAGTTCGGCAACGGCGTCGAATTCTTCCCAATGGTCGAGCCGGACTACGGCCTCCTCTACGTGCATGCGCGCGGCAACCTTTCGCTCGACGAAATGGATGCGGCGACCAGCATCGCCGAACAACGCATACTTGGCTGGCCGGGCATCAAGTCGGTGCTGACCAAGGTCGGCAAGACACGCGGCGGCGAGGACATTCCGGAGGACGTGGTCGGCGTCATCAACTACGAGTTCATCGACTGGCGCGAGCGCCAGTCGGCGCACCACATCCTGGACGACCTGCGCGTCGCAATGGCCGGCATTCCCGGCGTCGATGTCGAGGTGCGCGTGCCGGATGCAGGTCCGCCCACGGGCAAGGCTATCCAGGTCCAGCTTGCAGCCGCCGACCCGACCGGCCTCAACGACTACGCCAAGCAGGTCGCGGCGGCTGTAGCCAAGGTTCCCGGCGTCATCGACTTGTCCGACGGCCTGCCGCCGCCCGGCGTGGACTGGGCGCTCGAGGTCGACCGCTCGAAGGCTGCGCAGTTCGGCATCTCGCCGACGTCGGTCGGCACTGTCGTGCAACTCGTGACCACGGGCCTCAAGCTCACCGACTACCGCCCCGCCGGCACCGACGACGCCGTGGACATTCGCCTGCGCCTGCCGGAGGACCGCCGCACGCTGTCGGCGCTCGACGAGCTTCGCATCGAGACCGCGCAAGGCTCGGTGCCGATCTCCAATTTCGTCACCCGCAAGGCGGAGCCGACAGTCGGCGTGCTCAACCGCATCGACGGCAAGCGCACAATCACCATCCAGGCCAACGTCGCCAGCGGCTATCAGGTCGCCGAGGTGCAGGCGGCCGTTGCCCGGACGGTGGGCGACATGGCGCAGACCGGAATCGACTGGAAGCTCGCTGGATCCAACGAAGACAGTGCCGAGGCCGCCGCTTTCCTGGGCAACGCCTTCGGCGCGGCGATGTTCCTTATCTTCCTGGTGCTGCTTGCGCAGTTCAACAAGTTCACCAGCGTGTTCCTGGTGTTGAGCTGCGTTGTCATGGCAGTGATCGGCGCGCTGCTTGGCATGCTCCTGACCGGGCAGACCTTCGTCATCGTCATGTCCGGCATTGGCTTCATCGCGCTCGCCGGCGTTGTGGTGAACAACAACATCGTCCTGATCGATACCTATGACCGGCTCCGCGAAGAGGGCTGGAACAAGCTCGACGCCGTGCTTCAGACCTGCCGCGAGCGCGCCCGTCCGGTCGTGCTCACCGCCCTGTCGGCCATCCTCGGCGTGCTTCCCATCGCTTTCGGCCTTGGCCTCGAGCTCTTTCACCACGAGACGACGATCAACGCGCCGTCGACGCAATGGTGGATCGCGCTGTCGTCGGCCATCGTGTTCGGCCTGTCGTTCGCCACCGTGCTGACGCTGATCGTGACGCCGTCCATGTTGATGGTCTTCACGCGCGATGCGCGCAAGCCGGGCACCCGGCGCAACTGGCTCAGCCGGTTGTTCCGTCTTGGCGATCGCCGCGACAACAAGTCGGCTGCCCCGGCAGCGGCCGGAACGGGAGCTGCCCTGCCAAAGGCAGCCGAATAACAGACGTCCGATCGATAGCGCGACGGCAGGCGGCGGAACCCGCCGCCGCCTTCGCGCATTGTTGTCCTGTTGCAACACGCGAGGGACTGAAATGACTTTGACGACAATCCTTATCATTGTTCTCATCCTGATCCTGCTTGGCGCCATCCCGGCATGGCCGCATTCACGGGCATGGGGCTACGGGCCGTCCGGCATCGTCGGCGTTATTCTCGTTATCCTGCTCATCCTGATGTTGATGGGCCGCGTCTGACAAACGACACGACCAACCGGCGTGTCGGCGCGCCGGTTGGTTCACTCCCGCAATTCGAGGGGCGTCAGATCGGCAGGACGGGATCTTGGCTGTCGGGCGAAAAGTCCGCGGTGCGTGTGATGCCCGAAGCGAAGAACATCAGCGCAAGCAGGAGGGCGATGGCGACATAGATCGGCGCGAAGCCGGTGCGTTCGCCAATGAAACCTATTAGCGAAGGCGCAACAAGTATCCCCGAATAGCCCATCGTGGTGACCACGCTCACGCCCGCGCCGGAACTTGTGCCAGGCTGGTTGCCTGCCGCCGAAAAGAGAATCGGGACCGTGTTGGCTATGCCAAGTCCCGCAACCGCAAACGCCCCGATCGCCAGCCAGGCCCAGGGCGACAGCCCCGCGGCCAGTATTCCCGCCGAGGCGACCAGGCAGGAGATGCGAAACGTCGTGACCGCGCCAAGCCTGTTGCGAACACCGTCTCCCAGAAATCGCATTACCGCCATTGCACCAGCGAATGCGCCGAATGCCAGGCCGGCGGTCGCGATATCGCTGCCCAGTTCCTGATTGAGGTACAGCGCGCCCCAATCGAGGATGGCTCCCTCGGAATTCATGACCAGAAGGGCCATCACGCCGATGACATAGATAACGGGCTGGCGCGGCAGCGTGAACTTCCTGTGCTGCTGCGCGATCGGTAGGTCGGCAACCAGATGACGGATAGCCACGGCCGTGATGATCCCCGCCGCGATCGTCACGATCACCGCATGTGCAAGGTGTCCCCAGTTCACGATCATGAGGCCGCCGGTGCTGCCGCCGACAAAGCCGCCGAGGCTCCAGAACCCGTGTGAAGACGACATGATGGCGCGACCAAGGCGCTTCTCGACGGTGACCGCATTGGCGTTCATCGAGACATCCGTTGCGCCGAACGTTCCGCCGAAAATGAACATTGCCACGGCGGCGGTCGCGACAGTCGGCGCCAGCGCCACGATCAACAGGCCGAAGCAGCACGAGATGGCAAAAAGGGTGGTTATCCTCTTTGAGCCGTGCCTCGCAATCAGATGGCCCGCCAAGACCATCGCGCTGACCGCGCCGGCGCCAAACAGCAGAAGCAGCAGGCCGAGCGTGAACTCGGTGATCTCCAGCCGCATCAGAAGGACCGGTATCTGCGGCGCCCAGGCTCCCAGCACCAGTCCGTTCATGAAGAAGATGGCTGCAACGGCCCAGCGACCGCGAATGGCCACTGTGGAATCGTTGTTGGCGTCCATGCGTGATAGTCCGTTCTGGCCGATCTAGAGGCGGCGACCGTAGCCAGCGCCTCCTTCAAGTCAATCGGGCAGCAACAGCAAACATTGTGACACTGGCGCCATCGACCGTGTTCGGCTGTCGCACCGCAATGACCCAAACAAAAACCCCGCCGGAGCGGGGTTTTCAAACGTCTTCGAGAAGCCAGAGGCTCAGATGGTCAAGCCGGCATAGCGGTTCTTGAACTTCGACAGGCGGCCGCCGCGGTCGAGCAGGTTCTGCTGGCCGCCGGTCCATGCCGGATGCGTATTCGGGTCGATGTCGAGGTTCAGCTTGTCGCCGGCTGCGCCGTAGGTCGAGCGTGTCTCGTAGCTGCTGCCGTCGGTCATGACGACCGTGATGGTGTGGTAGTCGGGATGGATCTTGTCTTTCATCGGTCTCGTCCTTTGCCGCGCACCGTGTCGGCCTGCGTCGATGCGTCTCTTTTGAAAAACATGAAGCCGCAGCTATTCAGGCAGCGGCGGCTTCTAAATCGGTCGGCGAGCCTATACATCAGCCGGAATTGAATCACAAGACCGCTTAGGACACGAGGAAACCCAGGGGAATGGCTTTTACGGCGGGTCACGCCGATGAAAGGACGACACCGCCGCTTCGACCGCTGCGGCGCGTCTTTCCCTATGTGCTGCGCTATCCGGTCCTTGTGGTCTCGGCGCTGATATCCTTGACGGTCGCCGCGGCAACCACGCTGACCTTGCCGCTGGCGGTGCGCCGCATGATCGACCACGGTTTCAGCAGCGCGGACACCAACTTCGTGTCCAACTACTTCTATTTGCTGATCGCGATGGCGGCGATCCTCGCGCTGGCCTCCGCCTGCCGGTACTATTTCGTCATCACGCTTGGCGAGCGGGTGGTCGCCGACCTCAGGCGCGATGTCTTCTCGCATGTCACCACGCTGTCGCCCGCCTTCTTCGATGCCGCGCTGTCGGGGGAAATCGTATCGCGCCTTTCGGCCGACACGACCCAGATCAAGTCGGCGGTCGGCGCAACGGCATCGGTTGCACTGCGCAACGTCATCCTGGGGCTCGGCGCGGTCGCCATGATGGTCCTCACCAGCCCGAAACTGTCGGCTCTGGTCATCGCCGCGATCCCGTTGGTGGTCCTGCCGCTCGCCGCCTTCGGCCGTTCGGTGCGGCGCAGGTCGCGCCAGGCCCAGGATACGCTGGCAGGCGCGACGGCCTATGCCAGCGAGCAGATTTCATCGGTGCGCACGCTGCAGTCCTTCACCAACGAGGGGCTGGTCGTCGGCCGCTTTTCGCGCGCTGTCGAAAGCGCCTTCGACGCCGCGAGGGCATCGACTCTTGCGCGCGCGGCGCTGACGTTTTTCGCCATCTTCGCGATCTTCACCTCGGTCGTCATGGTGCTGTGGTTCGGCTCGCACGACGTGCTCACGGGAACGATGTCACCGGGCACGCTCGGCCAGTTCCTGATCTATTCGGTCTTTGCCGCGGGCGCGCTCGGCGCGCTTTCGGAAGTCTGGGGCGAACTCTCGCAAGCAGCCGGCGCTGCCGAGCGGTTGACGGAAATCCTCGCCGAAAAGCCCGCCATCGCTGCGCCAAAAGACCCGACGCCACTACCCGCCGTCGGCGGCGCGCTGTCATTCGACAATGTCACCTTCTCCTATCCCGCGCGACCCGACCTGCCGGCGCTGCACAATGTCAGCTTTACGGTGAAATCAGGCGAGACTGTCGCAATCGTCGGTCCTTCCGGGGCCGGCAAGAGCACCGTTTTCTCACTGGTGCTGCGCTTCTACGATCCTGATAGCGGGAAAGTCGTCGTCGACGGCGTCGATATCAGCCAGGCCGACCCGGCTGCCGTGCGCGCCCGCATAGCCATCGTGCCACAGGACGTGACGATCTTCGCAGCCAGCGTGCGCGACAACATCGCCTTCGGCAGGCCTGGCGCGGGCGCCGCCGAGATCGAACAGGCCGCGCGCGACGCGCTCGCCGACGAGTTCATCGAGCGGCTCGACAAGGGTTTCGATACCGAGGTCGGCGAACGCGGCGTTACGCTTTCGGGCGGGCAGCGGCAGCGCATCGCGATCGCACGCGCGATCCTGCGCAATGCGCCGATCCTGCTGCTCGACGAGGCGACATCGGCACTCGACGCCGGCAGCGAGACGCTGGTGCAGACGGCTCTTGAACGGCTGATGCGCCACCGCACGACGATCGTCATCGCGCACCGGCTTGCGACCGTCCTCAACGCCGACCGGATTCTCGTCATGGACGGCGGACGCATCGTCGAGGAAGGCACCCACCAGAGCCTGGTCGCCAAGGGCGAACTGTATGCCAGTCTGGCAAAACTGCAGTTCGAGACGGGCGCCAGCGCCTTCAGGGGCGCAGCGGAGTAACGAACGTTACGGTTCGGGTTTTTTTCACGCAATGTCGTTGTCCCGAAACCCGTACCCACGTTCGGGCGACTTGCTTTAACTCTCGGCGTGCAGGTCGCGCGCGATCGGCGGTCCGATCGCTATGTCGCGAAAGCGCGCGTGAAAGCCAGCCCGCTGCGGCGAACAGGCCATGACGCCAACCTCGGCGGCGTCGGCGGGAAACGGGCAAAGCCGCGCGAGGTGCCATGCCGACCCCGCGATGGAGAACTGGACCCTGACTGCATCGTCGTGGCGGGTCATTCTCACGGAGACAGGATCGGCCGGGCTGGCGTCCTTCAGCGGGATGACGGACCAGTCAGAGACGCCGTTGGTCACCACCACGCTGAAATGCATCAGCCCGTCGGTGAATTCGATGCCGGCCTTGATCCAGCGGCTCTCGTCGATGCGCAGGAACAGCCCGGCCTGGTCGTACAGGGCCCGGTAATCGCCCAGCACGACTGCGGAAGCGGAGAAATCACCGTTCACCTTGCGCAGGAAGGCGTGGCCATTGTCGCGCACGAAGCCGTAGAATGTTGTGCGCCAGAAGTCGGTCGTTTCGCCGGTACGGAATTCCAGCGCAGCCGCGTCGCCCTTCCATTCGGCCGGTTCGTTCAGCCAGTGAAAATCATTGCCCATCTGCGTCACCCTGCCAAATCGTGAAATCTGGGATAGCAGATCGGGCAGCCCTGTCGACCAGGCAGTTCAGACGCGCGTTGCTTCCATGCGCGCCAGCCAGTCCCTGCCGACGCCGCGCGCGCGGATGATCGCCAACGGGTCCTCGTTGTCGAGGCGCGCGCAGAGACGGTAGACCTCAAGCACCTCGGGGGAAAGCTCGCCGCGCTTGTAGAAATACATGGCGGCGGCGTAGCGGGTTCGGCCGGACCAAGTTTCGCCGAGCGGCGTGTTGACCAGTTCCCATTGCTCCAGGACTTCCGGGTCGACGTCAGCCATGCTCAGAAGTCCGCCGGCGGGTTGGCGGTGCGGCGGTCGAGCTTGATGAACGGACGCGGCACGACCTTCGCACGCTTCATCATCTTCTCGTATTTCAGTTCCCGCATGGCGTAGATCTCGACCCAGAGATCATCGACGACGGTGTCGCCGTAGGGCCTCGCCAGGCTTGCAATTGCGATGTTGCGTTTCGCCAGCGGCGACCAGCCGGCGGCGCTGACCAGGCCCACCTCCCGCGTCTTGCGGTGATAGACGATGGCGTGGTCGGCCGGAATGTTGCCTTCGATCTCGAGCCCGACCAGGATATGGCGGAGGGTTTTGCCCGTTCGGGCCGCCTCGATGGCGCGGCGGCCGTTGAAATGGCCCTTGGCCAGATCGACCATGAAGCCCAGCCCGATCTCGTCGGGCATGCGCACCCGATCCGCCCTAAGTGCATGTTCCGCCGTCGAAAAATCGGCGTTGGCGACAATCAGGCCGGCCTCCAGCCGAGCCCGGTTGAGCGCCGTGTAGCCGATTGCCCGGATGCCGCGCGACTGGCCGGCCTCCATCAGCCGGTCCCACAGCGAGAGCGCCAGCGTTGAGGGCACGAACAATTCGTAGCCGAGGTCGCCGGTAAAGCCGGTGCGCGAGATCGTAACCGCGCCATTTTCGTGAGGAAAATCAGAGAGATCGAAGACCCTGAGGTTCTCTACACCGGCAAACCCGGCGTCGCGCAGGATGGCGAAAGACGTCGGGCCCTGCAGCGCCAGACCGGCGACGGCTTCGGTTTCCTCGACCACCGAGACGTCGAAGCCGATGGCGCTATCGAGCAGCCAGGGCAGGTGCCGCTCCTGGCAGCATAGCCGGAAACGATCCGCCGCCAGCCGGAAAAGCGTACCATCATCAAGCACATAGCCCTCGTCGTCGCACCACGCGGTGTAGTGGACGCGGCCGGGTTTCAACTTGGCGACGTCGCGTAAGGTGACGCGGTTGAGGAAGACTTCGGCGTCGGGTCCCTCGATGCGGTATTTGACCATCGGGGAAATGTCGAACAGAGCCGCCTGGCTGCGGATCGCGAAATACTCAAGCTCTTCATCCCAAAGGGAATTCGGCGCGCGATAGCCGCCCCAGCTGTACCAGTCATTACGCTTCATCAGCGCGTCGATGCGCGGCTGGAACGGCGTGTCGAGCCGCAGGGTCCGAAAATGGCCGCGTGCCGCGATGCGCCCCGCGTAGGGTGAACTCGTCTTTTTTGCTGTCTTTTCCATGACTTAGCGTTCCATGGCCATGATGCGTCGCGCCGCCAGTAGGCCGGGCGCGCCCGACACGCCGCCGCCCGGATGCGAGCCGGCGCCGCAAAGATAGAGCCCGTCGATCGGCGTCGCATAACCCTCCGCGCCGAACACCGGGCGCGACATAAGCATCTGATCCGCCTGCAGTTCTCCGTGGTGCCAATGGCCGCCGGATATGCGGTAGCGCTGCTCGATATCGGCCGGGGTCATGAACTGGACATGGCGCACGCTCTTGCCTATGCCGGGCGCGTACTTTTCCAGCAAACTCATGATTGCCTTGAAGAATTTCGGCTTGCCATGCTCCCAGCCCTCGCGCAGCCGGTAGGGCGCATATTGCACGACGGCCGACAGGACGCAGGCGCCGTCGGGCGCGAGCGAGGGGTCGGCCAGGCTGGGCAGCGTAACCTCGAGTACGGGCTCCTGCGAAAACTCGCCATATTTGGACGGGTTGAAGGCGCGCTCGACATGGTCGGTCGAGGGCGCGATGACCAGCCGGCCGCGATGACCCCCGGAATCGACGCCGAGGAACTGCGGCGGACGGTCGAGAGCGAGGTGCAGCTTGGCCGCATCCCCTTGATTCCTGATGTTTTTTACCCGGCGCACGAAGCCAGTATCGAGTTCGCGAGTGCCAATCAGATCGAGGAAGGTCGTGGATGGGTCAACTGCCGAGACCACAGTTGCGACGTTAATTTCCTCCGCGTTTTCAAGGACTACGCCGACAGCCCGGCCATTTTCGACGCGGATTTTGCCCACAGGGGCATCCTTGCGGACGATAACCCCCGCTTTTTCGGCGGAAGCAGTCATCGCGGCGACGATTTCGCCCATTCCGCCCCTCGGCGCCATCTGCGCGCCCGGCACCCCGGCGATCTCGCCGGCGAGACGGTAGTAGATTCCGAGCAGCGAGGTCGGCGAGCGCGGTCCGAGGTGACTGCCCAGCACCGCGTCGAAGGCGACGAGACCCTTGAGGCGGTTATCGGTCAGTTGTTCGTCGAGCAGGTCGGCGACGTTCATCAGGATGACGCGCAGGAAGTCGCGCATGTCTTCCTTGCCGAGTTTCTTGAGCGCCAGCGCCGACTGGCCGAGCGCCAGCTTCTCGGCGAGCGACATGCCGTGCAGGTCGGGCGGACGGCGCGACAGGAGGGGCTTCAGGATGCCGGCATAGCGAAAGAGCTGCGCGCGCAGTACCGACCATGCCGCCTGTTCGGAAGCGGAGGCGCCGATGAGCCCCTCTCCATAGGCGCCGGTCAGGGTCAGCGGGCCATCCTTAGCCGACAAAGAAAGCGAAGGCATCGGTTCGGCCTGCGTGAGATCGAGGCCGTGCTTTTCAAGTTCGAGCGTCTTCACCACGTCCGGATGCAGACGGTTGACAACATGGGCGATGGACGAGACGCGGAAACCCGTCGCGAATTCCTCGGTGCGCGCCGCCCCGCCGACCTCCGACGCGGCTTCGAGCAGCAGGACCTTGCGGCCGCTCCTGGCCAGAAGGGTCGCGCAGACAAGCCCGTTGTGGCCGCCGCCGATGACGACGACATCCTGCGCGGGTCCGTCCCACCGGGTGGTCCGTGAATGCTCAGATGACGTCATGGGCCGGGCTCATATGTCGGGTCGGCTTTGAAAGGTCACGCAGGATCTCGGCGGCGGCGTTGCGGCCGGGCGCGCCCATGACGCCGCCGCCCGGATGGGTGGAGGAGCCACAGATGTAGAGGCCGTCGATCGGCGAACGGTACTGCGCGTAGCCCGGCACCGGCCGGTTGAACAGAAGCTGGTCGAAGGTCAGCTCGCCCTGGAAGATGTTGCCTTCGGTCAGCCCGACCTCGGCCTCAAGCTCGCGCGGCGTGCGGACCTCCATATGGACGATGCGGTCGCGGAAGCCCGGCGAGTAGTCCGCGATCTGGGAGATGACGGTTTCGCCGAACGCGTCGCGATCGGCGTCGGTCCAGTCGCGCCCCTCCACCTTGGGCGGGCAATACTGCACGAAGCAGCTCATGAAGTGTTTGCCGGGCGACGTCATGGTCGGATCGAGCGTCGTCGGGATCATCACGTCGAGGAAGGGATCGGCCGACCAGCGTCCGGCCTTCCAGTCGTCATAGGCGCGTTCCATGCGCTCGACCGAATCGGTGAAGTGAAGATCGCCGCGGATCGACGGCGCATCCTTGGGCAGGGCCGGGAATTCCGGCAGCGAATCGAGCGCGATGTTGACCTTGCCGGACGACCCGCGAATCTTGAAATTCCTGACCCGGCGCAGGAACACATCAGGCAGTTCCTTTTCC
>Ga0335394_10000443_pt1 | contig 43918 bp, 42 predicted proteins | sample MAT03_FD_205741 | JGI IMG/M metagenome (GOLD analysis project Ga0335394, IMG submission 205741) | Freshwater microbial communities from Lake Fryxell liftoff mats and glacier meltwater in Antarctica - MAT-03 (spades assembly) (version 2) ... | reverse complement strand
AGCTTAATGTCCTTCTCGACTCCGCTCGAAGTGACAAGCCCGAGTGGATTCATGTAAACCACCACCGTATCCCATTTTTCTGCACTGCAATCTAATATCTGACGTACAACATAAGTTGTAGTAACGATAGGTTTAACCCACATGCCCGAAATAGTATTAATTGGGGTTGCCATGTTTGGAAACTGATACCAGCGGCAACCGGGGTCTATTGCAAAATCAGGCTCGCGGCCTATGTAAACACTGTCTCCGGGGATAAGCGGTTTATCGGGGCCTGCATAGGCGGGGAGGTCTAACTCAATTACACTTACATCATCAATTAAATAACTTGTAAAATTTGCCGGAAGGTTGGCCGGATTGGTTAGAAGGGCATTGGTATTGGTGTTGCTTTTAAAATTTCCAATAACCATATATTTTTCTGTGCCATTCGCAACAAACGTTCCTGTGATTGGTATCCAATTCATAGTGTCCGTTATAATATTATTTGCGGGATTTTGAATTTGAGGGATTAAATAAGTAATTGGATAAGTACACTTCGTAATGGTATCTAAAGAAGTATCTCCAAAGTAAGCGCCTATTGCATCTATGCCATGTGTAGATTGGTCGGATAAATTTATATACATCGTTACACAATAAATACTTCCCATTTTTAATGTGGCTTTTAGCGAATTCCTTGGGTATCCCCTGTTATTATTTGTATAGGTGGAATATTGAACCGAAATCAAATCGTTTTTGCCACTATGCGGCCACTGATAAGTATAGCTGCAAAAAGGTACTTTGTCTGGAAATATCAAAACCTCTCCAAAAAAGTAAGTTGCAGGCCAAAGAGTTGTCCAATAATAGGGCACTGGTTCCAAATTCATGAAATAATCTTCAAAACTTCCATTGTTTACATAATTTGAAATTTTCTGGCCAGTGAGATTGTATGTAATAACGCTAAGACAGATCGCCAACCTAATCACTTTCTTCAACTTAAATGTTGCAGATCTATTTAGCGATAAGCAACTTTTTGATAATGCTCTCATTCTCAGAATTTGTAACATGAATTAGATAAGCTCCATTTAGTAAGTCAAAATCTAATTTAACAAAAATTCCTGTTGCTTTTACATTTTGCCTTACTAGAATTCTGTTACTCAAATCCGTAATTTCAACGGTTAAAAACTCATTTTCCTTGGTGTTAGCAATGGTAACATAGCTACTTGTGGGGTTGGGAAAGATACTAATACCTGAAATGCCATTTTCTTTGGCAATAGGATATTTTACTTTTCGCTCGCCTTCGCTTTCATAACACTCAGAAACAAGAATTTCATGGTAAAGAGAATTAAAGAGCGCCTGGGCCTGAAATACGCTCGCGCCACTAATACCGGGGCATAAAAGTGCAAGATTATACAGGTGATTTTTATCGGCGTCGGATAGTGATCCAAACTCGACGTACTTGCTATACAATTGGTAAAAAAGGACGTAATTTAGTTCAACATTATTAGAGACTATCGCACCAGCATCAGTAATATAGCCGTTCGCAGCGCTGTAGTCGCCCAGATAAAGATTGTCTTCTATCTGGTGAAATAATAGTAAGCTCGCTGGGGCGCCGGTGGAATAAAAATCGCTGAAACCAGCGTCGGAATTTCGAATACTGTCGTTGAAGTAAAGAAGGTTGTAAAATGCCATGTTCTGCATATAAAACATATCGTCAGAAAGAAAGCTAGCATCATTATTAGGTAAGGTAATTGGTTTATAATTCGGGATATCTTCGCAATTGTAGTCCCCGGCACCTGCACCAGTAACAGTATAACTTGGTCCGAAAGCATAGTTTTGGAAAGGGAAAGGTCCCGCATTATTTGTCGGTGTCAAACCCGCACCAGTATTACAGTATAGTTTAGAATTTGTAGCGTCGCTATATACATCAACAAAAGTATGACTTTTTCCACTCCAACTTCCGGCCCACAAATTAGCAACGGCTGTAGTAGAACCTCCCTGCACTCCTATAATACCGTAATGATCTAAAACCAGCCCCATTTCAAGCGCACTCATGTTGTTCCCCGCCCAAAGCGCACCAACATTTGTATTCTCAAAAACAAAGCCCTGGTAGCCTGAGGATAATTCATTGCATGTAACACTTGGAGAAAGAAAAGAATACCCGTTAAAGCCGCACCAGATAAGTCCGCCTGCTGTATTTGTCGGGGTGCTGTCAAAGCTTACGGTGTTCTCGGTGATGCTGCATGTGCCATAGTGGATCCCGGTACTGGGGGTAATTGATGCCAGCATGCTTTGGTTGCTATTCGTAAACTTTATACCATGTTGCGGGCCGGTGAACAGAGTGCCAGTATTATCTGTTAAACTAAGCAGGTTACTGCTTATGCGCGAGGGAAAACCTTTTATGCCGCTTACATTTATTCCATTGTATGATCCAATTATCGTATTATTTGTGACAGCAAGGGCATTTACGGCAGGAGACACCGTAGTATTTATAACTGAGAACCAGGGAATGGAAAGAGGAGAGGTTATATTAACGGCATTACTCATATAAGAATTGGCAAGCGCAGTCGTTTTGCCTGTAAAGACATTGTTGGTGATCCTGATGCGGTTGGCAAAAAGCCCTGGAGTGCTGGGCACCGAAGGATTTTCGATGTTGGTAAAGGAGTTAGGAGACAAAGGAATATTGATGCCAGAACTTATATTAGAAAATTCGTTATAGCCGATGTAATATTCAAAGCGATTTGTGTTTAGTAGAATACCTGTGTTGCCCTGTGCAACAGCAATAGTAGTATTACTTTGAGTGCTTCTGAAAATAGCATTCTCCACCCATAAACGGTAAAGGTTTTTAGCGTCTACACCTATGTGGCAATTCCAAAAGCGGTTGCCCACATTTACGTTTGCTGCACCCAGTTGCAGTTGGGAGTTGAACAATGTGCTTGTGCTATGCGAAATGGCGCTACCTCCAAAGTTTGTAATAACTGTGGGGCTGCCAGTAACAATAGTGTACGTTCGTGTATTTTGAAATACATTATTAATTACTGTTACATGACTATTAAGTGCGGAGATAAATTGGCCGTGGGAGTCGAAGAGATTATAATAATTTGGAGTTGCATCTCCAATACTTACGCCATACATAGCTGTGCCGCTTGTAACACCTACGTTGTTTATTTGTATTGCAATGTGCGAAGGCTGGTTGTTATAAGGACTTTTAAGGTTTGAAACCGTATAATTTTGCCCCATAAAAGGGGAGGCAAGGCCTGTGGTGGGAGAAATTGCAGTGCGCAATACTAGATTGCTGGGCGTGTTCTGTGCAACATTTGGGTTAATTGCAACTAGAGAAAAATCGCGGCAAGTAAATACGGAATTATCTACTTTCAAAATATCGCTAAACGAAAGATTGGAGGCATTGAAGCCAGTCAAAGAAACATCGATGTAATTCTTGTTAAAAACGGTGTTGCTCACTCGAATAGTGGCGTTAGGCGTGTTTGTTGGATTATAGGTAGAAGAGATAGCGGTAATTGCATCCTCTATTAATGGGCTGAAAACGCTATTGTTAAACTGGTTAGTGCTCAACGCACCCAGATTCTCTACTTCAATGCCTTTCCACATATCGGTGCCGCAAGTGCGCAAATAGGAGCTATTAATATTAAGTGTGCTGGAAGATGGCACTCTTATTTTCACATTTGGTGCGATTATAATATTGCTGACATTAAAAGAAGCGAAACCACTCACTGTAGCATCTGTATTGAGAATGTAGTGCCCCAGAATTACCAAGAATAAGGCTGGAATAAGCAGAACTGATAGTTGGCCCCAACACAGAATAGGGTACTAGTAATCCGAATGGCGGTGAGACCAGACCTGGCGTATTTATGCTAATGGTTGCTGTGACACCTCCGCAAAACGGATTGGCCGTTGCACTAAAAACGTTTGTTCCTAATAAATTTGCCACTATGGAGTTAGTTATCATTCCACCCGGATGCCAGATTATAGAGCTATATGAGCCAGCAGCACTGATAAGATTGACTGAAGCTCCCGGACAAATACTTGTGTTCGTCATCACTGAAAGCGTTAAAGTGGGAAGCGGGGAAATAGTTATTGAAGCTGTCGCAGAACAACCTGTTCCCGCGGTGTAACTTGCGACTACGCTGTACGTACCAGCGGTATTTACGATAATAGATTGTGTTGTGGCGCCTGTGTTCCACGAATAAGTAGTTGCGCCCTGATTAGCTGTTAAAGTGAGAGTTGTGCTTGCGCATAAACTCGGCGAGCTTGGCACTATAATAGCTATGGGATTAACTGTGCAATTGGAGCTTAAACAGCGTAACGCAGCAGCAGCATCTGCCCTTCCCGAGCCCAATTTCCCCAACTGGTTTGACGGATGGCTGCTACCGTATATATCGGGATTAGCCGTGTTAATAAGGCAGTCAATGATTTCGTTTGCGGTTTTTGATGGCTTGTAAGAACGCATAATACCTGCTATACCTGACACCATGGGAGCGGCAAAGGACGTGCCATTTCCTATCCCGTATTGATTATTAATCGCTATTCCGCCAAACGGGGGCGCTCCCGCCGTTGAAGCCGCTTTTGTACTGGTGATGCCTACGCAATAGGCCGCAATATCAACCCAATACCCATAATTTGAGCCCAATGCGTAAACCGCAGCGCCAATATTTTCATTCCACACGCCAATATTATTAGTTTGGTCCAAACCAGCAACAGCCACCACCAGCTTTTTATCTATAACTTCCCAGGGTTGCCCTGTTGTTCCTTCCCCATAGGCTGCGGGATACGTAGGCACTGTTGTCATATCGTTGCCTACCGCAGCGACGAGCACAACATTTTGACTTTTAGCTAATGTAATTACCGTATATTCCGTTATACTTGGAGCGTAACTTCCCCAGCTCATGTTAATGACATGTGCTCCATGAAATGCCGCCCAGAGAACTCCACCGAAAGGATTTGTAAGGTGACCGAGGGTTTGGGGGTTATCGGAAGAAGCTTTCACGCACATCAATCGATTATTCCAGCCTATGGAGGCTATGCCAACGCTGTTATTGGTTACCGCGCCTGCAATTCCCGCTACTCTTGTTCCATGCGATGCTCTGTAGGCTTCACCTTGGACGAGCATGGGATTAGGGTTAGGGTCGCCATCTGCAACGTCCGAGCCTGTGTTTACACTGTTGATATTTGCAGCCAGATCTTCATGCGTAGTTAATACCGCGTCATCAACAATTGCTACCACGGCGTTACCATTGGCTATATGAATGTTTGAGGCTTGATCGGCGTTTAGTAAGGGCAGACAATAAAAAGTGGGTAAATAGGTAGATAACGTGGTTGTAGCTATGGGATCGTAAGACACAGAAAATGTGTAAACAGCCGGTACTTTTTCGGCATATTCTACATCGGAACTTATTTGAGACAGATCAATAATAAAGCTATCCACTCTAGCCGTCTGGTTAAAACTGATTCTGTAATTTTTGTTTAAAGTAGGATTGTTTATAAAAGCGTAAGGGAGTTCTGCCTTTTCAACCTGATATTTTGTAAACAGCGCTTGAAAATTTCCGCCACGTCGTTTAGAACCGTGTCCTTACCATGAATGGCAATATTGGAATTTGATTTTAGCTGCAAATATAATTTACCATTCTGGTACAAGGGTAAGCCATTTGGTGCCTGCGATATCACTTGCCCTGACAGCATAATCGTTAAGAAAACAAGAAATGGAAGGAGTAGGTTTTGTTTTTTCATGGGTTTTATTTTTTACAGGTTAATTATTTAGGACACATAATTTAAAGGGCTTAACACTTATTTAAAATGAAGGGTTTTTTTATCATGTTCTACCCCTTTATTTTTTTATTGAAGGGGTGGTTTTCGGCGGAGGTGCTTTTTACCAACTGTTACACAAACATATTAATGTAAAACAATAATGTCAAATATGTCATGAAAAAAGATGTTTAGTCGGACATATTTGACATGTGACGGAAAAGCCAAACACATCTGACTTAAAACAAATCGGCAGCAATGTCAGGCGCGTGCGTAGGTCACAGGGCGTTTCACGGGCGCAGTTGGCTTTTGAACTGGCACTTCCGAAAAACAGCTAAGTCGCATTGAGTTGGGCGAAACAAATACTGGCATAACAACCTACATTAAACTAGCTAAGATATTAAATGTGGGTTTTTCGGAGTTTTTATATAAGGTGAAAGTTAAGATTTAAGCATCAAAACTAAATTGACTTTTTTTTCTCTTGTTATAATTTGTGAGTTATGATTCGATTACGCATTTTATTTAACTCTTAAGGTCAGGTAAAAAAATGTAGGACAGAGTAGCAATTACAATGTAGTGCAATTGTAGTCAAATACAATAGTGACAGTTACGGTATTTTTATAAAAAAATAAATTGCTAATTTTATGACGGCTTAAAATTTTACTGGGACTGTAAGCCATAATAAATCGAAAACATAATAAGCGATTCGCAAAAGTACTTCCCTGCATAGGCGCTTTTCATTGAGTAAAGAAACGTAGATTCCATGAATCGTTTTTTTAAAATTTTAAGACTAATTAGTTTCAATGAAAAGTTGTGACAATTCAGATCTAAAAGCAGCAGTATCGATGAAAAGTATCTACATCCATCAAATCCGAAATTCAGCAATCGCGAGGAAACATACCCGAAGCCCCATGGCAAAGTTTGCACGATGGGCACATCAGTGCAGATCCAATGTCAAAAGGCTCCAATTTACCTTCAAACATTTTAGCTAAAATCTTACATGTGTAATGGCAAGTGCTTGTCTGGATTGCCTGTGGAAGTATATGGCCGTAATTTTGTGAAAAAAATAGACATATGCAAACTAACTCCTTATACCCCACTCTCAATTTAAAATCCTTTTTTGATTTTGCGAAAATGAACAAGGACCAACAAAAACAGCTTCTTGACGAGAAAGGAGTATTGCTCGACTGTGAGAGCGAAAAAGAAATCACTACAAGTATTTATTTTCTGCAGGGCTTTTTTGTTGAGCAGATTTATAGCAAAAGCCAGAAGGAGATCACAGACATGATCCCTTTTAAGCAAGGCTATAGGATTGAAAGTTTTATTAAGTCAGATTCCTGCTCTATTAACGAACGCCCGATGCATTTTCAATATTGCATTAATTAAGACAAAAGACGAAATGCACAAAAGTAGGTTTAATCTTACACATGCAACATGTAAACCTAAACGAAAAAAACGACAAGTAAAAGCAAACTAACTTTGTCTCAGAAATAAAAACTTAAAAACCTAAATCATGAAAACAAACATTACTACACTTTCTCAAACAGAACAAGATTTAGATAACTTGTGTCGCCGCGACCTATTGCTTATTAAAACTACCCTTATTTTATTTGGCATCGTGCTGAACATCTGCTGTCTTCAATTATTTTTTTAATTCTAAAATTTAAATAACCGGGCCAAGCAGTCAGACAGTGATCGGGACACTTTACCACAAAAAAAATCAAATGAAAAATCCAATATTTACTATTAGCGCCTTATTAATGGCATTTTTGTTCTCTTTTTCTGTAAAAGCCGGGCATTATAAAACTGAGTACGATTCTTCTTCGTGTCTGCAAATTGAAGGAAAAATTAGTAACTGTTATGAGGGAGACAGCGAATGTTTAGTTGAACTTATCGATGAGGAGGGTGTGCAGCAGTCTCTACTGCTAAAAGAGGGTAAAATAAAATTTAAATTTGTGTTAAGGAAAGACAAAGTTTATGGAATACGAATTTCGAAAACAGGATTTGTAAGTAAGCTTATCTCGGTGAATACAGAAATGCTCATTAAAATAGAAGGCATTGCTATTTTTAATTTTGAAACGTCCTTGTTAAGTGAAGAAGTGGCCGGGAAATTAAATCAGGATATTCTTGATTTTCCCGTGGCAATTATTCACTTTGATTATGAGCAGGAGTGTTTTAGTTATAACATGGAATACACCAGCTACATTAAAAGGGAAACGTATAAAACAAGAATAGAGAAAGGAAAGAAAATTGCAAAACCACTTTATGTCCTTGATCAAACGAATCTTGCAGTGCAGTAATTAAAAAGACCTTCTAAAATATATTCAAAAAAATGCGGAGCATCCTCCGCATTTTTTATTTCTGAAATTGAGTTTGAATGATCTTATTAAATTCTTTTTCGAGGAATCCGTTAGTGCAGGAAATCTCTTTTCCGAAAAGCCAGTTATTAGCCCCTGAAAAATCGCAAACAGATCCACCTGCTTCTGTTACAATGAGCGCGCCGGCTGCAACATCCCAGGGTTTTAAATTGTATTCAAAAAAAGCATCTACACGTCCGCAGGCAAGATAACAAAGATCTGCCGCCGCAGCACCAATACGTCTTAACCCATGTGTATGTTGCATAAAATGTTTTAGCGCAGCAAGGTAATTATCAATTCGCTCAAAATTGTAGATGGGAAAGCCCGTCGCAATAAGGCTCTCTGAAACTGTTTTGCGCGACGAAACCGCAATTGGTTTTCCATCTAAGAAAGCCCCTTTGCCTTTTTCCGCATAAAAACATTCATCGCGACTCACTTCGTAAACCACGCCGAGAATAACTTCTCCTTTATATTCAAGTGCTATGCTCACCGCGTAACAGGGTATGCCATGAACAAAATTCGTGGTTCCATCCAATGGGTCTACAATCCAATTGTATTCTTTTTTTTCTGAGCGCGTATTTTCTTCAACGATAAATCCTGCTTTATCAAAAATGTTTGAAAGCTTTTTTACGATAAGTTCTTCTGCGGTTTTATCGACGTAGCTTACGAGGTCATTCAAACCTTTGATTTCGACTTTTGAATAACTAAAATTTTCTCTTTCCTGGCGGATAAAAGCACCCGCTGTTTTTGCAGTCAGAATTACTTGCGTTAAAATATTTTCAGGCAGCATCTAAGATTTTTCTTTAATTTTTTTAATGAGATACTGTTGTCCGAGAATTTCTGAGCAGGTGACTACTGAGCTTACGGTTACACCCAGAACCCCGTGAAGGTTTAGGTTTTGTCCGGTCAAGAGTAAGTTCGGCACTTTGGTTCTTGGTGAGATAAAAGTTTTTAGGGGGTCGCGGTAGTCTTTGGCAATGCCATACATGGTGCCGTCTCGACTGCCAATGTAATCGCGGTAGGTGAGTGGCGTTGATGAGTAATAAGATTCTATTTTTCCTTTCAGCTCCGGCATTTTTGAAAAGATGCTTTTAAATAAGACTTGACATTTTCTTTCTTTAAATTCTTCGTAAGTCTCGCCTCTTAGATTGACCTTGTTAGGAATGATGTTTACACTGTCACTCCAGGCTTCGAGCTCACTATATTTCATATACGTCATAGCAATCACGCTTTCGGTGAAGTTGCCCTCTTTTGACGAGAACTGCGGGAATAATGCAAAACCTTTTGGCCAGGTTTCTTCCTTGTAATTGATAAGACCCCAAACATCATCTACCTCGTAGTGGTATTTGTTATGGTTAAAAGCAGGAAGTGTTCCTTTTTTAAGCACGATGTAAAGGATAAAAGAAGAAATTGTATTGCCAAGGCTTTCGATCCGGTGCCTATATGCCTGGCGGATATGTCCCGGTTCAATCATACCCATCGTTTTCGAAAGGTCACAGTTGGAAATAAAAGTTTTTCCTTCTACAATTCTACCATCAGTAAGCTCAACATTTTTTATATCGCTACCACTGAAATTAAATTTAGCAGCTTCACAGTAGTTGTAAATTTCACCGCCCATACTTTTAATGCTGTCTGAAAGATGTTTGGCGATTTGAGCTCCACCGTCAACGCACTTCCAGGCGCTTTCGATGTAAGTATTTACAACTAGCGCGTGAACGTATAAAGGAGTTTTATTGGCCTCACCAGCATATAAAGGATTAGTGCTCGCCAGAACATTTTGCAACTTCACGTTCGAAGTAATTGATTCTATGTAAGATTTGGTATCTGTTTCCAAAAATTTAGCTGTGAAAAGATCTTTTGTACCCTCTTCCAAATTATACAATGGAAAAAAACCGCAAATCTCTTTCATCTTATTGCAATAGCGTTCGATGTTTTCTTTTTCATCAGGAAACTGATCGTTTAGTGTTCGGATAAAATTGGGGTAACCTTGAGCGTGCTTGTATTCATTGGGATCGCCTTTAAACGTTACGATATCAAAGCCGTCCATGTCCATTTGTTTCAGCTTCAGTTTATCCATCAGCCCAAAGTATTTGAAATACCTGTTTAGGTTCTGACCTTCGCTGAGGCCGCCAATGTAATGAATGCCGGTATCAAAAATCACCTTATCGCGTGAAAAAATTTGCAGACTACCGCCAAGCTGTCTGTTTTTTTCAAGCACACAAACTTTGTATCCTTCTTTTGCTAAAATAAATCCTGAGCAAAGGCCACCCATGCCGCTGCCCACTATAACAATATCGTATTTGCTGTCCGTCAGTCCCAAAATTAGTTTTTGTTGTTTTGAATCACAAAGGTAACGTTAGAAGTCAGCTTTGTATCATCAATAAGTTTATACTCGATAAAATTAAATGACTCTAATGTGTTTTTTATAAGCTCTGCCGATGCAAAATGTAAGCCGCCTTCTTTTGTTTTATTAAAGCCCGAATTGGTTGAGAAGAACTCGGTGTAACGCGTTCCGCGGTGTCTCTTTTTTTTGTCTGCATCCGCATCGCGAATAATCATAACGCCATTCTTGTTCAGTTTGTTCACGCAGTGTTTAATGAGTTCTACCTGTTGTTCAGCAGGAAGATAATGGAGAACGTCGTTAATAACGAAAGCGTCTGCTTGCGGAAAATCAAACTGCGTAACATCCGCAGGAACAAAATTTGTTTTACTGTTTTTAGAAACGCAGTGAGAAGCAATGTTTATTTTCTCTTCATCATAATCTATACCAAGAATCTCTCGTTCATTACTCATAAATCCGAGCATCAGTGATAAGAATCCGTAACCACAACCAACGTCCACAATCTTTCCTTTTTTCGGCAGGTAACTTTCAAATGATTTGTAGTTGCCTTCCAGGCCCACTTTAATGCGGCAATACCATTCTAAGACCGGACCTTTGTAAATGTAGTTCTTGATTAATTTTGGACGGAAATAATCAACGGTTTCTTTTTCCTCACATAAGGACTTGTATTCAGAACGAATGTAGTCGCGAATACTTTTTGATTTTTCTTTATATCCAGTGCCAAAAGAAACGTCATCGGGTTTAATTCTCGGTAAATATTTTAAGGTTACTTCGCCTTCTTTAAAATGAAAATCGCCTTTGGTAACAAGATCGCCAGCGCCGTGTAATAGTAAAGGTTGAATTTCCAATTGTAATTGTTCAGCGAGAAAAAATGCGCCTTTGTGAAAGCGCAACACTTCACTGGTTACAGAGCGCGTTCCTTCCGGGAATATTAAAACTGAGTACCCATCGTCTGTTAAAGCTTTCATTTTTACAAGTGCATTTTCATAACCTTTGGAAGCTTGGTAAAAGTCAGCCATTCTTACAATGAAGCCGTACAGTGGAGAATTCCAAACTGTATCGTTTGTAAACACAATAATTTTTGGATTCAGCATGAGAATAAGTGCAAGGTCAATGTGCGATTGATGATTGCTGATGAGTATAGAAGTTTTAGTGAATTTTTCATTTTGAGGATTGATGATATTCTTCGGAACGTTGGCAACAAGATACACCATAACCCTACAAGTGTACATGATCATGTAATGGTAAAGGAGTTTCCTTCTCTTTTTAGCCCGTCCGGGTATGATATAAAAGAGAAGTGCTCCGATAATGGTAGCAGCAACACTGAGAATTATAAAAATGATAAAACCAATAACGGTCACAAAAAGATTGAATAGCGTGTAGGGCAGTAATCCTCTCTTACGCCGGTTAAGGATCATAAAATTATAAAGCAAAGGTTGAACGATGAAAGAAATAAATAAGACCGTACACATCCCAATGATAGTAATGGCCGCAATGGATTTTAATGCGGGATGTTGCGCAAAGATCAAAACTCCCACACCAACAATGTTAGTAAGTGCGGAAAGGAAAATAGAAGTTTTGTAAGAGGCCAGATTTTTTCGGCCGTATTTGTATTCATGTGCTAGACCGTCCATGATAAAAATACTGTAGTCGTCGCCCAAACCAAAAATAAACGTGGAAATAATGATGTTGATGATGTTGAACTTTAATCCGATGATGCCCATGATACCGAGTATCCAGAGCCAGCTGATAAACATGGGAAGAAAGTTGATGATAGCAAGTTCTATTCTGCCATGAGATAAAAGCATAAAGCCGAAAACCAACAGGGCCGTGATTAGCAAGATCAGTCTAAAATCAGAGCTGATGATCTCAATAAACTGGTTCGTCATAAACTGCTTGTCAAAAACCACGACATCTTTATCTCTACTAAATGCGTCGTAAATTTTTTGCTTTAGATGCGGTTCAGTCTTAACTAAAGTGACAATTGTAGTAAGATCTTTATTTTCGGTGATCCAGTCATTTGCTACAAGTTTCTTGAGACTATCAAGGTTTGATAGCTCTACCGGCTTAAAATCTTTGTACAAAAGCGCATAGAATTCAGCGAAAGCATCTTCTTTGAACTTGTAATCTTTGCTGTATTTTTGAAGATTATTTTTTAAAGAATCTTTTTTTGACCCGTTCCAAAAATTATTCCAACGCGCTATACGTATTTTTTGAAGAGAGTCTGAAATAAGGACTGTACTTACTGAGGAGAATTTACCAACGGTACCGTCAGATTTCAGCGCTTCCAGTTTTTCTGTTGCCCTTTCATTTGCTTTTAAAGCCGCGTTCAGGTCCTCGCCTTTTGAAATCACATAAACAGACTTCAGTGAATATCTATTAATGCTTTCAATATTTTTCTGTGCCGTGTTTAATTTATCCGATTGATAATTCATTTTCATCATATCGCTTTCAAAGCTGACATTTCGCGCGGCGAAAGCAAATACAAGGGTGAGAATAAATGCAAGGAGAACTATCGGTTTGTTTTTATCCAATGGATAAGATAGGGCTTTACAAAGTAAAGATGTTTTTTCGGGAGTATGTTCCGTAGGAGTATCATCTTTTTTACGCTTAAGAAGATGCGGTAAAACAACAATCGAAAATAAAACAGCGCCAATCAGACTGAATCCGGCAAACATACCGAAATCATGTAGTGCCTGTGATTTGGCAAACTGAAGACTTAAAAACGCACCCACCGTTGTAGTACAGCCAATGACCATTGGCACTGTAAGATCTTCAATGACTTTTTTTACGGAGCGTTCGTGTTTGTAATGCGTGAAAAAGTGAAGCGAATAGTTAATTGCAATACCAAGCACAATAGATCCTGCACCAAGTGCGATGGCAGAGATTTGTTCCTTAATAAAATAAAGAAGCGTTAAGGAAAACAATGCGCCGAATGCAACAGGAAGTAAAATATAAATGATGACCAGAATACGTTTGAAAAATAAGAATAACAGGATCACAATCACCAGCAAGGCAATGAGCGAAGTGAAAAGACTATCGTGACGAATCTGCGTTGAATTCCCAACAGAAACAGGAGTGGCGCCGTAATATTCGATCACTACCTGGCCTTTGAATTCTTCGTTTAGTTTCAGTACAATCTCATCCAGCGATTCAATAAACTGTTTGTTACGCGTAGACTCTTGTGGACCGACAGCAGGAGTAATAAAAAGGAGCAGGTTTTTTTTGTCCTTGGTTTGAATGTAGCCTTCATTAACCTCGAAATTTTCATCAAACTGGAGACTCTGAATTTTTTTAAGAGCAATCGGTGTCAGATTTATAGGATCACGTTTGATGAAACGCCCAAGCAACATACCTGAAGGGGAAAGCAAAGTCCTGTAATTGGACTTCATGGTGCTCTTAATACTGTCCACCGATAAAAACCCTTCGATCTTATCGTAATCTTTTTCTTCTAAAAAAATGGGTAGATAATTGTAAAAAGTAGAGTAGCTCTGCATCATGAGTTCATCAGACACTTTGTAATTCATCTCTTTGATGTACTCTGCATGCGTTTTTCGTAAAGTATCAGCAAGTCGGTCCGCACAGGCCATAAGGTCGGCGGGATCAGTAGCGCTGCTGTCCGAATGAAAAAGATTAATAACGAGTTTATCTTTGATCTTCAGGTTTTGAAGAATAAAATTAACCTCGTCAATCTTTTTATCTTTGGGAAGAAATTTCGTGATGTCTTCTTCCAGCTTAAGTTTTGAGCTGAAATAGCCGAAAACAAGCAGGAGTATGATGACCAGAACGGCCAACAACGGTTTGTGACGGTGGAAAAAGCTATATAAGCGCAGGACAATCATTGTTTATTTTCTCTTTCTCCTAATCAGGCTAAGGCTAATAAAAGTAACAAGTCCCATAAATATTGAAAACAGTACTGCCAATAAACAGGCACCTGTAAGATAAGTATAAAGATTTAATTTCAGTGTTTGCAGAGAAATATCACGCAGCGATAAATTGGTTTCTGTCCCTTTAAAAAGTTCACCTGTTTTTAAGCTGGCAATCAGGATAAAGGGCAAGAGCGGAGGAATACTAATATTTGCGGTGAGGATCACAATGGCTTTGTTTAAGCGAAACAAATAAGAAGCTGCAATAGCCGACACCAGCTGATAGCCCCAAATGGGAATGATACCAAAAAAAATGCCGACCGTAACGGATAAAGATTTTTTAAGAGTAGATTCTTCCTTGTTAAAGAAATGTTTTTTAATGAACGATCTCAGGTTAGAAGGATTCAGGCCGCGTATCAGGCGCAAAGGCTTGTACCAGATAAATGCCAGAATAACGAGGTAGGTATTTAAAATGCTGATGCGCGTGAAATCTTTTCCGGGGCGAAAGTGAGAAACACGTTCGGCGCCTTTCGCGTAAAATATCTTCACAGGCATGTCTATCACCGGAATTTTTCTCCAGGCGGCTTTTACAATCACTTCGACTTCAAATTCAAAACGGGGTGAGAAAAATTTTACGTCCTGCAGTTTTTTAATCGGATATAAACGGTAACCCGATTGTGTATCCGGAAGCTTTATCCCTGTTTCAACTTGAAACCAAAAATTGGAAAATTTATTCCCAAAGCTACTTTTGCTAGGAACGTTTTCCGAATTCATGTTTCTTGCACCAATAATGAGAGATCCTGGCTGACTTTCGATTTTGTTCAGAAAGTTTTCGAGGTCGCTTGGAAAATGTTGCCCGTCGCTATCAATGGTAATAGCGTAATCGTAACCCAGCTGCAAAGCTTTTTTGAACCCATTCCGCAAGGCCATCCCTTTTCCTTTATTTACAGGATGGGTGACAAGCGTTATGCCATTTTTAAAGGTTTCTAGAATTTGTGCAGTGCTATCAGTAGCTCCATCATTTACGACTATTATTTTGTCGGTGTAATCGAGGGTGTCAAGAATGACTTTGGCGAGCGTTTTTTCGTTGTCATACGTTGGAATGATCACACAGCATTTTATGTCTGCAAACCTATTGTTTAACCTGTATTTTTCCTCGCCCATAGCAACCCGTATTCCCCGAAAAAAGGGGACTGTAAAAATAACAAAAAAGGGCGATTTTAAAAGCGTTAAAGGCGTTTTATTGTATTACGCTGAACTTGCCTTTAAACTTGACGAAAGTGGTTGCGTTATGCGTGTAATTTGAGCTGATTTCAAGCGTGTTTTCGTTGGTTTTAACCGCGAAGCTGAGTTCCAACTCGGGCGTTTCCCTGGGATTGATCATGGCTAAAAATTTGATGTTTTCAGCGCTGGTCATCGTCAGTTCTTTCTGAAATTTGTTCACAAGAATTTCTTTGATAATCTGTGTGAGGCATACTCCGGGAGCAACAGGCACTTGAGGAAAATGCCCTTTGTAAATTGGATGCTCAGCATTCAGACGAATGAGGCATTTAAAATTCTGCGGTTTCTCTGCTGAGAAATCGGAATTTATTTCGGAGTAGAAATCATCAAGAAGAATACTGTTCACGATCATGGGTTTTTAGCAATGTTTTTTAATTCGATTTTCAAACGGATCAGTCCCTTGTGTTTGAGTTTGATACTAGTGGCGTTTGCATTGTTGTCATACAGGTAGTTTACTTTTACTTTTGTAAAAAGAGAGCTTCTTTTTTTTATTTTTTCTATGGTTTTGGATGCGATATTTAGTTTGTAATAATAACAGAAAACTTCGTGGACCTTGAAAATTTTCTCATTTTTATTTTCGTAAACAGAAGCTTCCTTGTTTAAAAGATGTTGCAATAAAATAAGTTGCATGTCGTTTTGAAGGAGTGTTGTGATTTTTGGTTTGTCCAGCGGTTCAAATACGTAAACCAATTTGAATGATGTGTCTCTTATTTCAAAATCGAACATTTTCATGCCTATCTCAGTCACGAAAGTGAGGTGCGAAATTTCTTTATCCAGTTGTTTTAAAATGATCAGTCCGCTGAAATGACGGTTGTAGAGGTCGATTTGTGCTTTGTAAAGAAGTGCGTTTTCTGCGGGAATAATGGGGTGCGCATCCTGCCCGGTAATCTTAGCAGATTTTACGAATTTATAACAGGTCACCGGCGAACACGCGAAAACAAAGAGTGCCGCGAGACTACTTAAGAATAAATTTATCGGGAGAAACCGGCGCATTTAGTTTTTTGTTCATGAAATCAATGGTCGTGGAATCGTTGCCGTTTTCCATCATCTCAAGTTTAATGACCGAAGTTACGTTTTTGTCAAAATACATGTTTATTTTTTTCAGACTTTCTTTCATGGATTTTACAAGTGGTACCAATTCCAACTTGTAGCCTTTGTCGTTTTCAAAATAATAGATGCTGAATTTGTTTGATTTGAGAATGTCGCCGTTTACGCAGGAGATCATGATATCGTTGATCTCTTTAAAGACCTTATTCGCATTCATATCGTATTTTTTCACTTTGTTATTCTCGTCCTTGATCAGAATTTTGTCTTTATTTATGACGATGACGTATTTGTATGGATCGTTGTATTCCCAGCGCAAGTTGTTTTGTTTCATAAAAGAAAAACTCCCCTTACTGGTTATTTTTTCGGAAAGGATAGCAAGATTCTTTACCTGCACAAAATCACTTTCAATGGAGTTGGTTTCTTTAGACATCTTGTCAACCCTTTGTTTAAAGGCAAGTGTATCCTTCATGGGTTTAAAAGGTGTTTGTGCAAAGAAAATTCCCGTGCAAAAAAGAAAGATAAAAATTAAGCCGGGTTTAAACATATGATTTTTTTTGAATGAGCTGGTCGAGCGGTACAACTTTATAATTTTGTTCTTTGAGGTAAATCAACAAATCTTTTGTTACAATTTCTATGCCAGTCACCGTATCGTGTAGAAGCACAATTGATCCCGGCTCCAGACTTTCTTTGATCCTTGTCAATAGCTTTTCTCTGTCTTTTATCTGTGTGTCCAGCGAACGAATGTTCCAGCCAACGACTTCTAATTTCAATTTTTTCACAGCTCTGGCAATGCCCGGGGTCGTTACGCCATAAGGGGGGCGGAAAAACGTGGGTTTTTTTCCGATGACTGATGAGATATTTTCACTGCATAACTGAATGTCGTTTAGCAGAGCGTTTGTTGTTTTAAAATCGAAGAGAAATCCATGCGTATGGCTGTGGTTACCGATGAGATGACCTTGTTGGTCAATTTTAATGAGAATATTTTCTTTGCCTTTAATTCTTTCTCCGATACAAAAAAAGGTCGCTTTTGCATTAAATTCTTGTAATACTTCCAATATCTTTTCTGTCTGCGGGGCGGGACCGTCGTCGAAAGTAAGTGCAATAATCTTTTCTTTAGTTTTAATCTTACAGATGGCTTTTAAATGAAATCCGGAGTGAATGAAATAAGCTCCGTAAAATTCAAGGGAGAAAAAACAGAGAAATAACAGCACGTACAGACTCCAATGCACATCCTGTGAGTAATCCAAAAATAACAAACCAACCAGCAGCAGACCAAAAACGACAACTATATTCCGGTGCATTAGCATTGCGAAACACAAATCAGGGAATAATACTGATCGTTGAATTGGTTGACGATGAGCAGGTGTTTTATGTTTTGCGGAACGATGGAATTAGGAAAAACGCAAGTTGGAACGCTTTGTTTTTGAATAATTTTTGAAGCAAGCCACAGTGCAAATCCACTGGCAGTGAAGTATTCACCGCATAGGTGTTTGAAATAAGCTATCGGAAGCCCGATTTGGGTATTGAATTCTTTTAAACGGTTATCTTTTTCTGAATCGCCATTAATGCCGCTGAGTACCAGGCTGACATCTTGTTTTGTAAGACCAATTTTTTTTAGGAACGAATTGCTGTTTTCAAGTAGATCCTTCGCATCAGTGATTTTTTGAATCGTTTTAATGCCACTTATTTTTGCAATGCTTTTTTCATTTGCTTTGGCGCTGAGATTAAAAAAAGTTGCTCCCTCGCCGGCTACATAACCATTTGTTTTGCTGTCCCAGATAGGATGTCGCAGATCTTCGGTTTTTTTGATATGTCCAGCGCGTTCAAATAATTCGCAAAGTGGCGGGATTAATTCGTCTACACCGCCTACAAGAATAGTTTGCGCTTCTCCTTCTTTTAACAAAAGCAACGCATCCAACAAAGCATATTCGAAAGAGAGATTTTGGTGTACGTAAGTGAAATTATAACCGTGACATTTTGTAAGCAGGGCTATTTGTCCGGCAACAGTATTGTGCGTCGATTGAATGAATGAAGTAGGCGCGAGCATGCGTTCATCGTTGTCATCGATGGAACGTAAAAATTTATCTGTGTCTTCGTAACAGCCCATAGCAGTTCCGGTTATGATGGCATCGATTTTTTCTTCGCCGGCATTCCGAAGGCACATAAGGCCCGCGCTGATTCCCATTTTTAGTATGTGAGAAGTACGGCGGATCGTGTTCGCAGGAATGTAATCTTTGTAAACGGGTGCTGTGACAAATAAAAAATTAGATGAAGGCAAGGCGGGCGTTTCTTCGAAAAAGAAATCCTCACTGATTGTATTGTGATGCGAAATGCAGGAAAGTGAATTGATGTAGGCTCCCATTAATTTTTACTGAAAATTAAGGTGGAACAATTTCCTCCGAATCCGAAAGAATTAGACATCACATGTTTAAGATCTACATTTTTCTCAAGAGTTGTCACCGGAGTGATTTGAAGATCTTTCATTTGCTCCAACCTGTTCAAGCAAGGAAAGATCATGTTGTGCTGAATAGAAAGGATCGAGATCACTGCTTCTATGCCAGCCGCCGCCGCAAGAGTATGACCTGTGTAAGCTTTGGTGGAGCTGAATTTAGGTACTTTGTTTTCAAAAATAGTCTGCATTGCAATTCCTTCTGAAGAATCGTTATTGGGCGTGCCTGTGCCGTGCGCATTGATGTAGTCGATCTTCCGAGCATCAAAGCCAGCAACTTGTAGAGCTTTTTGCATGGCAAGAAAAGCACCGTGACCTTCGGGCGAGGAAGCCGTCTGATGATAAGCGTCATTCGCATTTCCGTAGCCGCTTAAAAAAGCAAGCGTTTTTTTGTCGTATTTTTTTACTTGGTCTTCCGATTCCAAAACAAGAAAAGCGGCGCCTTCTCCTAAATTCAAACCTTTACGGTTCTCATCAAAAGGCTTGCACCATTCCGTGTCCAGAATCATTAAAGTATTAAACCCGTTTAATGTAAATTTTGACAAAGCGTCCACGCCACCTACAACGACGCGATCCAGAATGTTGTTTTTGATCAGGCGTGCACCGAGCATCACGGCATTTGCTGCTGAGGAGCATGCAGTGCTAATGGTTGTCACGTATGCGTCTATTCCCAGATGAGCAGCGATTTCATTTGTGCTGATTCCGCTAAAATGCGAATCTATAAAATTCTCATTGCTCTTCTTTTCAAAAAAATCTTTGTACACTAATTCTGAATGACACATGCCCGCAACAGTTGTGGAAGAAATAAATCCAGTTCTTGCTTCTTTGATATTTGTGATTTCAGCATTTTTAAGAGCTTCCTGTACCGCCATCAACCCAAGCACGGTGGTTCTGTTGAATAGAGCGGTTCCCGCCATTTTATTCAGCTCTTCGTTACTGTGTTTAACTTCACCGCAGACGAATTCGTTTTTATGAAGGGTTTGCAGGTGATTTATTTTCGCAATGCCTGTTCTGCATTCCGAGAGAGACAAAAAAGTCTCCTCCACCGAATCGCCAATGGCGGAAATGATGCCCATTCCTGTTATATGAACGCGGGTCGACATAAAGCGATAAAAATTTGATGAGCTTATTTTGTATGCGCAGCAATGTATTCTGCCATAGTTTTTACAGATGCAAAAATCGCTTTTGATTCTTTCGGATCTTCAATTTTTACATTATAGTTTTTTTCAAGAAGCACGATCAACTCTAAAGCATCAATAGAATCAAGACCAAGCCCTGTTCCGAAAAGTGGTGCATCGGTGTCAATGTCTTCTGGCTTTATTTCCTCCAAATTTAATTGCTCTACAATTTGAGATTTCAGACTCGTAACTATTTCCTGTACTTCCATTTTATAAACTGTATAAGTGTTGTATGTTTTTTGAATTATGTAGATGCTCATCCCGATTAATACCGGGGGTGTTTTCCTGTTTAAAATTAAGGTTTTTCACGCAATATACAAAGGCTTCGACGCTTTGCCCGTCTAAGTTGACCCAGCCGCTAATGGCAAGTGTTGTTGGTTTTGTGTGGAGTAAGATATCCGTATAAGATTGCAATAATTCCGCATCAAATTTTTCGGAAACAAAAAAGGCATTTTCACCGGTGATCTTGTGTTTGATAGCTATCTCGCCGATAACAATATTGGGGAGCGTGTAAACAAAAACAGATGGACTCGGGAAATAATTTTGTTTATTGGAAATGGCATTCGCGTGAGTCCTGTCGCTTTCAAGACTCGAGGCATTATTGGAAAGCACAAGGGCGATCTCATTTTTTGGAACCTCCTCAAAGCCCGTTGTGGTTCTGATCATCAGTTCTGAAGCCAAAACACCAAGCTTACAGAGCTTATCCATTTTGAAAAACTTAGGGTAATTTAATTCCGATTTTTTATAAAGAGCACTTAAAAAGGCCGGAAGATCTTCTGAACCATTACCTTCAAAAAATAAGGTATCGTTCACCCAAACCGCTTTGTTCGTGATCTTACAATAGGATATGATTGTAGTTTCCAATTTAAATTTTTTCAAAAATAGCTGCTGCGTTGCAACCTCCGAAGCCGGAAGCAGTTTTTAAGCAGGTTTTTAATTCTTTATTTGCAGTTTTCGTAATGATGTTCAAAGTCTGTGAAGTGCCGGGTGTTTCAAATCCTAAGGACTTAATAACCTTGTTTTCTGCAAGTGATTGTATAGAGATGATACTTTCAATAACTCCCGCAGCGCCCAATGTATGGCCGTAGTAGCCTTTTAAACTATTTAATGGAACCTCAGTTAAATGCGCTCTCGAAAACGCCATTGCCTCCATCTCGTCATTGTATTCAGTGGCTGTGCCGTGCGCGGAAACGAGGTCGACTGTAGTTTTTCCCGCGGCTTTAAATGTTTCAGACACACACTGGTAAAGTCCATCACCTGTGCGGGAAGGCCCTGAGATGTGATTGGCGTCGTTGGCGCTGGCTCCCGACAGAATAACAACGTTGCTTAAAGGATCTTCGCTTAACAAAATGCTTGCTGCTCCTTCTCCTAAATTTATGCCGGTACGATTTGCGTCAAAGGGTTTGCAAAGTGTATCACTCATGGCGTTGAAGGATTTGAATCCGGATAAAGTAAATTCTGAAATCAGATCTGCACCGCAAACAATAATGTTTTTGTAATTTTTATTTTCGATAAAACGTTTGGCAATGATAATGGCCAGAAGTCCAGAAATGCAGGCATTGGAAACAACTAGCGGAGTTTGCGCTGCGTTAAAAAAATCTCCGACAGTTTTTGCGAACTCTGGGAGATAAGCTCTTTTTTGGGAAAGATGTGGATATTTATTTTCCAGCACATCAATATTCCCTTTTGTGGTGGAAAGAATGAGAAGATTGTTTTTGTCGCTGAGATCTATTCCCGATTGGTTCACCACATCTTTAATAGAGAGGATGCAAATTTTTTCAAGGAAAGTAAATTCAGAAAATTTTTGATTCAGTTCTTTTTCGTTTAGTTTGGAACAAAAAAAAGGTTTTTCGGAAAAAGAGAAAGTTTTTTTTTGCAATGCAGTTTTTTCATGAAGCAGCGCATCAAAGTTTTCCTGGCTTGTATAGCCAAGTGGACTGATGATATTATGTGCTCCGAAAAAAACCGGCATAAATTATTTGAGATATTCTTTTTTCCAGGTTTCAAAAAAAGAGGGCATGGTGATCATTAGTTCTTTCTTTTCCAATAGAAGAAATACCTGGATGGTTTTGCCTGTGCAAACTAACTCGTTTTTGCTATTGAAGATCTTGTAGTGAAAAACAATTTTGGCTGCGGGATCATCCACCAGTTTAGTTTCCACACAGATGGTTTCACCAAAACTGATCGTACGTTTGTAATCCATTTCCATGTGAATTAACGGAACCGACAGGCCATTTTCAGTGTAGATCTCGGTGTAAGAAAAATTATGTGCTTTACCAAAATCTTCGCGGCCATCTTCAAAATATTTTACGTAATTGCCGTGCCAGACAATGTTCAGTGGGTCGCATTCGCTGAAACGCACATGCACGGAGGTAATATGGGTGAGGGATTTAGGCATTGTACTGATTGTTTCGTTGTATAAAAATTTTCATTTCACATTCGGCAATTTTTAGTCCGTTGCAGGTTGAACTCCCATCAATGAGCGTAACACCCATTACTTCCGCCTTAATAACCACCGTAGTTTCAAGCACATCTCCCACTTTTGGAAAGGCGTGGATCTTCAGGCCTTTTATAGCGCCAATAAATCCAAGAAGTGGTTCTGCACCATGTTTCTTAACTTCATAACCCGCTTTGGCAGCCGCTGTTTGTGCAATGTTCTCAATAATGCCAGGTTCGTGAAGGATGTCATTTTTTACAAAAATGTTATTCGGTTCAATTTTGAAACTGGTTTTTGTGGTGGTCCCTTCACAAAAGTTTAAGGTGTCAATCATCACCATGGGATAAGCCTGTGGGATGTATTCTGCAATATGCTCTTTAGTAACTAAAGCAGCTTCCATAGTTTAAAATAGTAGGTTACGAAGATACAATTATTTTGAAAAGCAGCGATTGTGGGATCAAATGTATTATTCTGAGTTATGAGCGATACTGCTGCGAAAAGAGCTAAGTCCAAACAAAATAAGTTCGGGCTTTTTAATTTTCGAAACGATTAGACACCAGCATAAAACTATGCTGCAACCCTTTGTAATTATTATAGATCAGAATAGTTTTGAAAGAAGACTGAGCCGGTTTCTTTTTTATGGAATGCTGCGGAAATGTATTTGTCTGTAAAACTTTGCAGGCAAACGAGACCGCTTGTGAGGCGGCTGTTGGATATTCGCCCGTCATGTGTTTAAATCTGAGAACTCCGGTTTTTTCAGCCATTAAATTTTCTGCCGATTCGTAAAATTTTAAAAAGCGGTTATCGCCGTTTTCACCGGTAATCAGAATTTCCGGCATTTCTCCGTTCAAGTGTTTCGCGAGAAAAGTTTTTAATTCCTGCATAACATAGTCAACGTCTTCACTATGTAAAGTCTGAATGGCTTTTATTTCTGCCAGTGCATTTTTCTTATCCGCACTTACCAAAAGCATAACTGCACCTTCACCGGCAATACTGGCGGGAGAGTCGACATTATAAAGCTCTTTGTTAGAAACGTTTTCTTTTTTGTACCAGCCATCTAGATAGTCCACATTGTAATTGTAAGTGGAAATTTCATCTGCTGCACCGAGTAAATAAGTGTTGTTGGGAAATTCACTGAGTAACATCATTGCATCTATGGCGGCGTTTTCAAACGAAAGTCCACGATGCACATGGGTAATGTTATAGCCGTTATTTTTTTGGGATAATCCAAGTTGAGCGGCAATGCCATTCGGTGTGCTTTGCACAAAATTAGCCGGAGTTAAAAGTCCTTCGTCAAACTGGATGATCTGGTTCATGAATTTAATGCAGTCTTCCATGCCGCCGTTTGCTGTACCAATAATGATCCCACTTAAAGGATCCGCTTTTTTAAGGAGAGGTAAAGCCGAACCCACACTCATCTTCACTGCCTTTCCCATTCTTCTGAGTGCGTTAGCCGGAATTCCTTCATAGGAAGTCTCGATCACTTTCAACTTATTTTCAACGGATGCATTCAGCTGTTCTGAAAAATCTGCTTGTGGTGAAACGCTTGATATGTCGTGGATATAAAGCCTCATACTCTTGAGAAAATTAAGGAACTACAGTTTCCACCAAAACCAAAGGAATTGGAAAGGACATGTCGTATTTCTTTTTGTTCGTAGGCTTTCACAGGACTAAGTCCGTTTGAAACAATGGGTGTATTAAAATTCAGTCCAGCATAAACTTCTTGGTGATTTAAATTAAGAATGCTGTAAACAGCTTCAATAGCTCCCGCAGCACCAAGCGTATGTCCGGTATTGGATTTGGTAGAAGCAAAATCGGGAACATCATTAACAAATAAGCGCAACATCGCTGCAATTTCCACCGTGTCATTATTTTCTGTGCCGGTGCCATGTGCGTTAATAAAATCAATATCTTTTAGAGTTATCCCAGACGACTGAATAGCGCCGAGCATCGAAAAATACGGACCGTCACCTTGCTCAGAAAGTGAAGATGGATGAAAAGCATCATTGGAATTGCAATAACCTGAGAGTTCTGCGTAAATTTTTTTTCCGACGCAGTCTTCTTCTTTTTCAAGAATAAGGAAAGCCGCGCCTTCACCAAGGTTCAGACCTTTACGATTTTCGTCAAAGGGTTTACAGATTTGATTGGATAAGATTTGTAAGGAATTAAATCCGTTGATGGTAAATTTTGAAAGACTGTCAACACCACCAACGATGGCGCGTTTGGCCAGACCCTGATTTAAAAGTCTTGCGCCATACATAATTGCATTGGCGGAAGAAGAACAGGCGGTATTAATGGTATTGACCACGCCGTTAATCTTAAAACGTTTTTGCAGATATAAAGTGGGGGCAGCAAAATCATAAGATGAAAGATATTCAGAGCCGCCCAAATTAAGGTTGGCATCTTTATACATTTCATCGGCAAGGCACATGCCTCCAACTGTGCTGGCTCCGATCAGTGCGGTGTCAGAAGACTCTAGCTCTTCGTTTGAAAGTGAACCGCTTTGCAAAGCTTCTTTTAAAGCGTGTAGTGCTAATAAATTTGTGCGCGTTACACCGTGTTCGTTGGCGTGTAATTTTTTTTTGAGGGCTTCGGTACTGATTTTAACTTCACCAAAGGGCATTTTGTCTGCAAAGTTGGAATTGAGCATGTCTAGTCTGCTCATCCCACATTTACCGGCTTTTAAAGCAGCGTGATTTTCGGAGACGGAATTCCCGATGGCGCTTATAACGCCCATGCCTGTGACAAAGATCCTGCCCACTTTTTTGAATTAGATCGTTCTGTTTTTTTCAATGTAATCTACCATCGAGTTTACATTCACAAATATTTTTCTTCCTTCTTTAGGATCTTGTATGTCGATGCCGTATTCTCTTTTTAGCATCACAACCAACTCCAGTGAGTCGATGGAATCTAATCCCAATCCTTCACCAAACAAAGGCGCATCGTCCTTTATCTCGGCCGAAGTTATGGGTGCCAGATTCAGGAACTCTATCATTTTTGTTTTTACTTGTTCTTTTAACTCTGCTGTTTCCATAGTTTCAAATTAAATTTTTTCTTTTTAAACCCCAGAACGATATCAATTGCAATGCAAATGTTATTCCCAATAAAGGTATGATACTCATTAAAATATCTTTTAACTTCCCGCCTTCTAAAAATAATCCATAGTAAGATTCGAGGCACCAGTGCAAAGGAGATAATTTCATCACAACACTAAAAGAATCGGGCATAGCAAAAGATGGGACAAGCAATCCTCCAATGGCCGCAAAGATAACGATGCTAACAGCTCCTAAGCCGTTCGCCTGCTCTTGCGTTTGGGAAAAAACGCCCAAACAAATAGCGTAACTTACCGCGCACCATCCGCAGATAACCGACACGACGAACAAAGCAGACAAATCGGAAGGCAGATTTAATTCGGGCAGGCCCATGAGCGGAAATAAATAAATGCCAATTGTGAAAATAACGGCAACCTGCAAAAGTGTGACACTTAAGTAAGTAATTTGTTTCGAGATCAAAGAGATAACATAACTACTTGGAAGCGTTTTTAAACGTACAAAGCTTCCGTTCAGTTTTTCTTTTACAACACTGCTTCCTAAAGAAATAACGATAAAAAACATCGCGAAGATTGTCCAGGCCGGAATGTTATGTTGTGTAGCGTTCGGAATATTGCGTGCGCCATTGCGGGAAGCTGCGATCTCGTTAATTTTAATCTGGCTGTTTAAAATACCGTCTTCCAAAGTGGAAGAAGATTTATTTTCATCTACCAAAGTGTACAAATTTTTAATAAGCTGTTTGTTTTCAATTACCTGAAGCGATGAACGGATAGCGCCATTAATGGACTGTCGGAAAGTTGCTTGTAAAACGGGACTGTAATACAAAGTAATAGGATCAACGGTACTTTTATTTGTTTCGACCGAATCGCCTCCCAAGCCTAGATCTTTAAACACCATAGCGCTCAAGACCTTTGATTTATTTTCTATCTGAGAAGAAAAATTTGCCGGAATGAGAATGGTGACCAGAGCATCTGTTTCTTTCATTTCAGCTACAATATCTTTCCCGTTGAATTGTTTATTGAATTCGTTCAAGTTAAACATGCCCGCATCTTTGATTGCTGAAACGAATTGTTTGCTTATGGCACCGCTATCATTATTGTAAATGCTTAAGGAAACTTTATTGTCGTTAACTATTTTAAAGGTATTGTTCTGTATCGCTGCAATTAGTATAGCGAGTACAATGGGCATAGCGAACATAAGTAATAACCCTACTTTATCGCGCGTTAAAAGAAGCAGATCCTTTTTTATGCTGGCCCAGAGTTTAAACATTTTCTTCCTTGTAGTTCTTTCCTGTCAGCTTTATAAATAATCCTTCCAAGTCTTTTTCTTTGTGCTTTAAAAATAAATTTTCGGGAGAATCGTGTTCTATAATTTTTCCGTCGTGAATCAACGCAATGTCGTAACAGAGATCCTGTGCCTCGCTTAATTGATGGGAAGTGTAGATTAAAGTGGTGCCCTGGTTATTAAGTTCTTTTAAATAATTTATGATAACATGACGCGTCTGAATATCCACGCCCACTGTAGGTTCATCTAAAAATAACAAAGCGGGATTATGAATAACGCCAATGGCCAGATTCACTTTGCGTTTCATGCCTCCTGAAAATTTTTGAACGGCTTTGTCTTTCACCTCGGTCAACCCCAAAACTTCTAAAAGCTCTGAGGATCTTTTTTTAATGCTCTGACTATCCATTCCTGAAAGGGCACCGAAATAATCGAGGTTTTGGATCGGACTTAATTCCTGATAAAATGCAAGATCTTGAGGAACGAAGCCGATCAGTTTTTTAATTTCTTTAGGATGTTTTTTTATTTCGGTTCCCAAAAGATATAGCGAGCCTTTGTCATAAGGAAGCAACCCGGTCATACAGCTCATTAAAGTCGTTTTTCCGGCTCCGTTAGGGCCAAACAAACCAAAGCGTTCGCCGGAATTTATTTTTAAGCTAAGTCCCGTAAAACAGGTATGAGGTGGATTGGAGTAGCTAAAATCCAGATCCTGTATGTCGACAGCCGCAGTATTCATTCTACCACTTTATTTTGGAAAGCGAAGTGAAGGCTTGTTTTTCCAGATCTGAAATTTCGTAGAGATAGTCGGCCATCACATCAAAATCTTTTTGAGCCGTTATTCTTCCTTTATAAATTCCCGAAGCCTGAACTGCGGCACTGCGCCAAAGATCACCCGCTTGCGTAAATGTTTTGGAAAGTTCTATTAAAGGAGCATTCGGATGAAAAGCCTGAGCCTGTTGTAAAAATGCGGCGTAAATATAACGGAAGCCACCACCGCCGGTTCCAATTTCTTCCTGCATGCGAACTAATTGCGCGAGATACAAACCTGATTTTTCAAGGCCTAATGTGTCGCGCCACTTTTTAATTTTATTCGCTGTGTATTTAATTCCTTTCACTCCGGCAATTGGTCCCGGAATATGAAGCATATCGCGCACATTGCGTTTAATGCCCGTTACAATAGCTTTTTTAATTTGTTCGTTTGTAACCTCTGTTCTTTTTTTCGGATAATACATTTGTCCTTTAGGAGCAAAAGGTCCTTTTGCAAAACGCACTCGCTCTAATTCGTGACTAGATAAAGTAGTAACACTTTCCATGATCGGATCACTGATCAGAAAATTATCATCTTGTTTTCCGTAAACGATTAAATTATGAGCATTAAAATGAAAACGGTATTCTTTTGGAAAGTAGGTCAGGTAATATACACCCACCTGGCAACCGACTGGCTGATTGTTGGCGATACAGGCTTCTAAAAATTTCTGAGCGTCTTTTTCTGAACTGAATTTTTTTCGCACCACATCTATTCCTAAGCTTTTGCAGGTGCGTCTAAAAATATTTCCCGGCATGGTTCTAAAAGCAATGGCAGGTCCATTATTAATTTTTAAAAAAGGAATGTAGATATAGAAAAGTCCTGATCCTATGCCAAAAGCAAGTGGCTCGGTAATGTTTACTCCAATGTTTTGAAGCAAGTTGGTAGTTACGCCATTTTCACAATGCGCGGCTTGCAGGTGTTTAAATTCAGGTTGCATTAACGTTCGTCGATTTTAATTCCTCAACACTTACATTAAATGCTTTGGCGTATTTTTCTAATTTTTTATTTGATAATTTTTCGAACACCTGCGGTTTCATATGGCGTTTGATCTGCCATTGCCAGAACCCTGAGTAAGCGGAAAGAATGATTCTATCCATAAGTCGGAGCTCCATAAAATAGAGTAGGGGACTTATTTCTTTTCGCAAAACTTTTTGTCTTACATCAGCAATCCGTTTGTCAATATCGCGCCAGGCCGCGTCGAGTGCGGTAGCCTTTACTTCCCAGCCTCTGCTGAGACCAGTGACATAATTACCAGCGCCATCTACCGCATAACAAAGCTCTTTGGTGAACTTGTCTAATGCGCTAGCGTCTTGGGGAATGTCTTCTTTTTTCATTTTCTAACAAACTGTCATTAGGGCATACATGTAAGAGAAACGTCCACTTTCGGGAACGAGCAATAAAATTTTTTCTCCTTTTTTTAAATTACCACTTTTAAATAATTCGTCCACCATTAAATAAGCTGATGCTGCGCCAACGTTTCCAACGCTGCTTAAATTCATAAACCACTTTTCGTAAGGAATAGGCGTTCCGTTCTCTATTAATTTATTGTAAACTTTGTCTTTAAAAAACTCACTTGATAAATGCGGAAGAAAATAATCGATTTGATCAGGAGTAAAATTGTGTTTTTTTAATACTTTTTTAAGTCCAATACCGCCAAGCTCCACAATGTTTTTGCTTAAGAGTTTTACGTCCTGCTTAATAGTGAAAATCGATTTGGCCACCATTTCCTGCGGCGTATAGTCCAGGTAGCTGGTAATGCTTCCATCTTTATTTTTTTCGGCACCCATGTACATACAGGCTTCAAATTCATTGGCATAAGAAAATCCTTCCATCCATTCTATTCTCAAGCTAATACCGGTGTCATTGGGCTTATCGGAAAGTGAAAAAGCACAGGCTCCATCAGATAACATCCATCTTAAAAATTCTTTTTCAAAACCAATGTAAGGATCCGCAGAGAGTTCTTTTAATTTATGCACCTCTTCCACAAAATTATTAGAGATGATGGATGCCGAAATTCTATCGGAGCCTGAAGCAACCGCACGGTTGGTATCGCCGGTCTTAACAGACATGAATGCATATTTTAAAGCGTGCATTCCCGCGCAACAAACACCCGCAGAGGAAACAACCTCAACCGATTGCGTTTCAGGCAGCCATCCATGAACCATAGAAGCATGTGAAGGCATAAGTTGATCTGGCGAAGAAGTGCCACAGCTTAATAGTTGAATGGATTTTAAATCTTCTGGATCTTTAAACAAAGCTCTTACAGCCAGTGCCGTCATTTGAGCGTTTGTGTGCGTAATTTTTCCTTCTTTGGTGAGGGCATAAAAACGACGTTTGATACCATTGTTGCGAAGAACAATGCCTTTTGATTTGGAAGGTGTATCGTTTAGAAGGCCAAGGTACTGCTCCATCTCATCATTGGATATGGGTTCGTTAGGGAAAAAAGAAGATGTGTTGGTTATATAGACTTGTTTGATCGACATTTTAATTAGTTTACTCCAGAGTAATAGGCTAGTTCTTTTTTTATACGGGTTCTTAAAAAGGGTTTAAAAAAAATGGTATTTATAGTCAGGATAATGGGCGCCGCAATAAACAACGCAATTAAAAGATAATACTTGAATACAACAAGCCACGGATCTCTGTTTTTTCGTTTTACAATAAAATTGGCCCATATTCCGAAAAGTCGTGTGGCTTTTGATTCAGTGTACATTAAGTTATACTCTACAACAACAGCTTTCTCTGCTAAAAGTTCATTTTGCAAGCCCGTCCATTCGTTTTTAGAAAGGTATTTATCTACAATTGTTCCAAACAGTTTTGTGCGTTCAATGTCGGTATCTGAAACTCCGGGTTTTGGAAGAATATCAAGAAAACGGTCTCTTTTTGCGGTAAACATCCAATAAAGAATTGTGATGACACTGATAAGATTTGCATGGGTATCCACTAAAACAATATTGCCGACATGTTGTGCGCCTATTTCTTTAAAGCTCTTTTTTATACGTTCAAGAGCGCTAATCCACATATTTCTGGCGCCAGTAACCGTTATCACAGGGGTATCTTTTAAAATTGCCTGCACTTGGGCATTATGAAGCAAGGAGTTAGCGGGAATACTTGGAGAGAGAAACCAGGCCTGATAGCCAAATAAGACAAGGTCGTAGCGTGTTTCTTTTAACTGAAAGGGTTTTAATGCAGCAATAACTCCTAACACGCAATCGGGCATCACTGAAAAAAAACTCTCAGCCGACCATGGAAAAGGATACTCATTTTGGGGATACACCCTCAATATTTCCACAGTGTGACCCGCTTTTTTCAAAGGCTCCGTAAAACTGTTTAAAATGTCTTCAAGCTGACCAGATTGCGTATAATAGAGAGCAAGTATTTTTTTAGCCATGCTTTAGTTTTTGAAATCCTCTGGTTTCAATTCTTTAGAGGTTTTACTATAACTCAAAATCGCTTTTTGAAGCTCTGGAGAAAGGCTTTTGTAGTTTTTAACAATGTAAGCGGCGTCTTTCTTAATGTCTTTGCTGTAATTCACCAGTTTGGGCGCATTTTCCTGAATAATCAGTCTTAAAAAATAATATTCCGTATTTGTATTCTCCCTATAAATGGCCAACTCCAGATCTTTATGACCGGCTTTAAAAAGTTTAAGTTTTTCCACAGCATTTTCTACAAAACTCGCTTTTTTCATAAGAAGAGCACCCATAAATGCCCTGTTCATGTCGGATTTACTCAAAATGCGAAGCTCCGAATCGGTTTCTTTTGCATTTTGATTTGTGAGAATCTCGTAAAATTGCGCGCGGTTAAAAGTGGCTTGCGCTGATAACACGTTAAGCCATGCGGTGAAAACTAAGGGAAGTATAATTCTGACCTGCATAAAATAGGGAGCCTAAAGATAACATAAAATGAATTTTTAGCAAAGAATTTAAACGTGCAAAAAGTGTGAGGGATTTTATGAAATTTCAAGCAGTTGGTAGGCACTCCTAAACATTATTTATTAAATTAGATTTGCATTTATTGGCAGTACGTAAGATTTCGTTGGATACTGAATCTTTAGCTGAATCATCTTATTATTTCCAGAAATCGTAAAAATTAAACCACTGCGTCGGGTATCTTTTTACCATTAATTCAAGCTCTTCTATATAACGGTCTGAAACTTCTTTTACCGCTTTCTCTGTATCTTCTTTTGTGCGCGAACGTTTTACCTCTATGGGTGTGCGTGCAAAAAAGTGATAATGTGTGCTTGTTTCCTTCGCAGCAAAAACAAGTGTAATGGGCACCCCAAATTTAGCAGCCATGACAAATGGACCTGCTGGAAATTCAGCAATTTTACCCATGAAGTTTTTTTTGAGAGTCGCAGTTCCGGGAAGAAATCGGTCCCCATGCATGACCACCAGCTCATTGTTGGCAAAGGCTTTGTGCAACTCCACCAGGTGACCCATATCTCCGTCGCGAATGGCAATAACATTAAAACTCTTTTTCCCCATCACCTTGCTCATGTACTCTTTAATTTTTTCCGCCTCGTTATCATACATGAGCACGTTAAATTTGGTGTTGAGCGAATCCAGCATTTGACCAGCAATCTCCCAGTTACCGATGTGGGCGCTTAATAGAATGCTTCCTTTGCCTGAAGCAGTGAGGCTGTCGAGGTTTTCTTCATGACCTTCGTGTTCAATAGTGAAATTTGTTTTTACACCCGATAACATGGCGACTTTATCGAGAAGGATTTGTCCGAATAAAAAATAATTCTCGTAAGCAGCCTGGTAGACTTTAAACCCTTTGTACCCGTGAATTTCGCGGAAGTATTTTAAGGAAGTTTTTGTGGATTTTGTAAAAAGAAAATAGAATGCTACAAAGCGCAAAAAGAAATAGGCGATCTGTAGTCCGAAAGTATTAAGTATAAATACAAAGATTTTATGCCCGCTTAGTCCGCCCTTCGTTTTTCCTTCCCACTTGCTTTTTTCAGGCATGGCGGTGGTTAAGCAGCATTTTTTTGACTAACTTTTTCAAAACAATAGTTGTAGAAATCTTCGAAACTGTGAATACTGATAAAGTCTTCGCCAACAACTTTGAAGCCGAAATTGCTTTCAATCACCACAACAAGATCAACATAGTCAAGACTGTCCAAGTCAAGTGTTTCGCGCATGTTAGCATCAGCAACTATTTTACTCGGCTCTACCTCGAATTCCTCTACCAAAAATTCATTTACTTTAACGATGATCAGATCTTTTGTCATTGTGTGTTGCTATTTATGAAGGACTATATTTTTTTAATTATCAAAGTTGAATTTGTTCCGCCAAATCCAAAAGAGTTACTTAAAAAAGTAGTTATCTTTTTATCAACAGTTTTAGTGGCAATGTTAAGTTTTGCGGAGGCTTCGTCTGGATTTTCGAAGTTAATATTCGGCGCCACAAAGTCATTTTGCATCATCAGCATCGAATAAACAATCTCGCTGGCTCCTGCCATCCAGCATTCGTGACCTGTCATAGATTTGGTAGAGCTCACTAGGGGTCTGCTTTGTCCGAAAACCTGGTCAATAGCCATAGCTTCTGCCTTGTCTCCGCCTGGTGTGGAAGTAGCGTGTGCATTGATATAATCGATGTCTCCGGCCGATATTTTTGCATCTTTCAGAGCGTTTTCAAGGGAACGTACCTGCCCATTCACGCTGGAGTTGGAGATGTGTTCTCCGTTGGAAGAAAAGCCGTAGCCCAGGACTTCCGCTAATATTGGGGCACCGCGTTTTACGGCAGATTCATAGTCTTCTAATATAAGAGATGCCGATCCCCCGCTTGGTACCAACCCGTCACGGTCCCTGTCAAACGGACGGGAAGCTTTGGTTGGCTCATCCTGGCGAACCGAAAAAGCACTCAGCCCATCGAAGCTGCCAAATGCAAAAGGGTTAACTTCCTGGGCGCCGCCACAAAGTATGTGGTTTTGTAAGCCCCATTTTATCATCAGGTAAGCCATTCCAATGGAATGTGATCCGCTGGCACAGGCCGCGCTCACGGTAAAATTTATCCCTTTTAATTTAAAAATCGTTGAAAGGTTCATGGTTACTGTGCAGTTCATCGACTGAAAGATAGAGCCCGATCCTATAAGTGTTGTGTCCTTCTTCGCACGCACAATGTCAATAGCCTCCATCACAGCCTTTGCAGAGCTATCGTTCCCAAATAAAATACCGACTTCGTTTTTATCGATCCAGTCTTGTTCTATGCCGGCATTTTTGAAGGCTTCTAAAGTAGACAGGTAAGCATATTCTGCTTCCTGTGAAAGTTGCACGCGGGCCCGCCTGTCAAGCACTCCTTTTAATTGAGGCGTGGTTACTTTGCCGGTAAGACAGGAGCGGTAACCCCAATCTTCTCTTTCCACATCGTAAACGATTCCGGATTTCCCTTCGAACAAGGATTTTTTCACCTCATCCAGGTTGTCACCAAGGCAAGACCAGATTCCCATTCCTGTTATTACAACTCTTCTCATTGGTTTTAAGAATATAGTCCTCCGTTAACCGAGATTACCTGACCCGTTACATAACTCGATTTTGATGAAGCCAGCCATCCCACTACATCTGCTACTTCCTGCGTTTCACCAAAGCGGTTCATCGGAATCAGTGATTTAAAATCTTTTTCATTCAGGTCCTGAGTCATATCCGTTTTAATAAAACCCGGTGCTACTGCGTTTACGGTTATGCCACGGCGACCAACTTCCTGTGCCAATGCTTTAGTAGCACCAATTACAGCGGCTTTTGACGCCGAATAATTCGTTTGACCCGGTAAACCTTTTAAGCCTGAAAGTGAAACAATATTAATTACACGACCGTATTTTTTTATAAGCATGTTTTTTATAACCTGGCGTGTAACGTAAAAGAAGCCATCTACGGCTATGTCCATTACAGAATGCCATTCGGTGTCGCTCATCCACATCATCAGGTTATCTTTGCGGATCCCTGCGTTGTTCACTAAAATTTCGATGTCTTTGTCTTTATTCGTTTGCATCCAACCTTCCAAAACAGCAATCACCTCTTCAGATTTTGAAACATCAAACTTTAGAATTTCTCCGCTAACTCCTTTTTCTTTTACAAGCGCCAGAGTTTTATTAGCTTCTTCTTCGTTAGACTGGTAGTTAACAAGAATATTATAGCCCATCTCGGCAAGGGTTACGCAAACCGCCCTGCCTATGCCTCTTGAACCTCCCGTAACTAAAGCGAATTTTGTCATTTTTTGAGTACTTTCTCGGTGCAAATTTAACGAAATAATGGTTTTTCCTGATTAAATTTTGCTTTTTAGATACAAAACAATGTTTTTCTGATCCTTGTACTTAACACTGTCTTCTTGGAATTTTGGCACTAAAACTCTCAATTCTTTGTAATAATTTAATGCTTTTTGCGAAATTTTAGGCAAAAAGTCGAGATAATCCAAAGCCTGAATCAACGCCAGAAATTCAATCGCAAGCACTTCGTATGAATTATTGATCACTTTTTGAGTGATGAGTGCCGCATTCGCTCCCATGCTCACAATATCCTGATTATCATTATTACTTGGAATGCTGTGAACGTACATCGGGAAACTTAAAGTCTGGTTTTCTGCCGTAGTAGAGGTCGCCGTAAATTGAACACCCTGAATTCCCAGATTTAATCCTATCGTGCCTAAATTTATAAAGGGTGGAAGAATTCCATTTAATTTGTCATTCAATAAAAAGTTAAGCTGACGTTCGCAAAGCATAGAAAGTTTTGTCATAACGATCTTCAACTTATCCATTTCCAAAGCAGCATAGTCGCCATGAAAATTGCCACCATGAAAAACGTTCTTATTCTCGTAGTCAATAATAGGATTGTCATTTACAGAGTTGATCTCGTTAATGAGCACTTCTTCTGCGTAAGCAATGGTATCGTGCACCGGACCAAGGATCTGCGGTACACAACGAATCGAATAATATTCCTGCACCTTGTCCTTAAGAATATTCTCCTTAATAGGCTGGTGATATAAATGTTTCTCGCGTTTTTTGATCAGCTGGCTGTCTTTTAAAAACTCCTGCATCTCTTTGGCAATCGTGTTCTGGCCATGATGGTACTTTACAGAGTTGAGCTCGTTCGAATAGTGGTCGTCGAAAGACTGCACCATTTCAACGATCATGCTGGTAGCAGCAACCGAATGCTTAACAAGGTTTTTTGCGTGGATTAAATTAATAAGACCAATGCCGCACATGGCGGAAGTTCCATTCATAAGGGCAAGTCCTTCGCGAATATGCACCTGCAACGGGGCAATGCCTTCGCTCTTAAAAACTTCAGCAGTATCCTTTATTTCGCCATGGTGGTGTACCTCACCTTCCCCAATCATTGTCAGTGCCAGGTGAGCCAGTTGCACCAAATCTCCGCTTGCTCCAAGTCCGCCGTGTTCATAGATCACAGGGTAAATGTTGCGGTTGATGAGTTCTTTCAAAAGGACCACCGCGTCAGGATGAATTCCAGAATAACCCCGCATTAATGTACTCAAACGGGCCAGCATCAGGGCTTTTACGTTGATGGGTTCTATTGGATTTCCGCTGCCGGAACAGTGGCTTCGGATAAGATTATACTGAAGCTGAGCCTGGTCCTTATCGCTGATCTTATATTGCGCCATAGGGCCGAAACCTGTATTGACGCCGTAGATGAGCTTGTCCTTGATAAATTCTTTCAGGAAAAAGTAGCTTTGATACACGTGCGACATTGCGGCATCATTAAGTTCAATGGACTTGTTATGGATCAGAATCTCATAACATTCATCAAAAGTTAATTTGCCACCACCGAGGTTTACCATGTAAATTTTTCGCTAAAAAATAAGAATGCGAATATACAAAAACTTTAGAGTTATTTGTCCTTAAAAACCCTTTACAAAAATTGATTGTTTATCGGTTTTTCTTGTTTTGCTTTGTATTATATTTACCCTTTTTCACACATATAAAAAATTATGAATTTTTTCACAACCGATACGCGAAATGCCCTAGAAGCGAAAGAATATGCGCAGTGGATCGCATTTGCGCCTATGGTTTTCCAGGCAAGTAAACTATTGCGGGATAATGGTATTTTAAACCAAATACATAAATCAAAGAAAGTCGGTATCAGCCTTCAAGATATTGTAGAGAAAGTAAATCAGTCACTTTACAGTGTACGTATTCTTCTTGAAGCTGGTTTGGGAATAGGCCTGGTGTACCTTAGCGATGATAAATATTTTCTGACAAAAACCGGTTATTTTGTTTTAAGCGATGAGTTAACCCGTGTTAACATGGATTTTACGAATGATGTGTGTTATAAAGGATTAAGTGATCTGGATAAAAGTCTTGAAAACGGAAAGCCTGAAGGGTTAAAAGTCTTTGGCGAATGGAACACGCTTTACGAGGGACTCTCCAAATTTCCGGAACCTGCAAAAACGAGTTGGCTTAATTTCGATCATTATTATTCTGACCATGCTTTTGACACTGTATTGCCGCTGGTATTCGCCAGCAAACCAAAAAAAATAGTGGATATTGGAGGAAATACAGGCAAATGGTCTATAGCCTGCGTAAATCACGATCCAGACGTACACATGACTATTATGGATTTGCCGGGACAAGCCGGAATGGCCAGAGAAAATATCAAAAACCTCGGACTTTCTGATCGCATCGGTTTTTATGAAGCAAATATTCTTGACGAAAAAACACTTGTTCCGAAAGGACATGATGGTATCTGGATGAGTCAGTTTTTAGATTGTTTCTCAGATGCCGAGATTGTTTCTATCTTGAAAAGATGTGCTGACGCTATTGAGGATGACGGACATATTTATATTCTTGAAACATTCTGGGATAAACAAAGATTTAGTGCATCGGCATTTTGCCTGCAAATGACCTCCTTGTATTTCACCGCTATGGCCAACGGAAACAGTCAGATGTACGACAGCAAAGTGTTTTTGAAATTAATCTCGAAATCTGGTCTGGAAGTTGTTGAACAGATTGATCATATAGGTGTAAGTCATACCCTATTGAAGTGTAAAAAAATAAAATAATGAAGACAGAAAAGGTGGATGTGTTGGTTATTGGAGCCGGTCCCGCCGGTTGCATTGCAAGTTCTATAATTAACAAACAAGGCTTCAAGGTAAAGGTAGTGGAGAAGGAAAAATTTCCTCGTTTTGTGATCGGGGAAAGTTTGTTGCCGCGTGTAATGGATCATCTCGACGAAGCAGGTCTTTTGGAAGCGGTCAAAAAAGCAGGATTTCAGAAAAAATTTGGTGCTAAGTTCGTACGCGGAAATGAGGTTTGTGATTTTAATTTTTCTGATCAGTTCAGTAAAGGGTGGACGTGGACATGGCAGGTACCCCGTGCTCAGTTTGATCAAATCCTTTCACAAACTGTCGAATCGATGGGTGTGGAGGTAGAGCATGAGGCGGCTGTTACAAAAATAGAGTTTAAAGGAACGGATTCTGTTGCCACTGTGGTGGATAAGGACGGGAAAGAAAAACAAATTGAAGCCAGATTTATTGTGGATGCAAGTGGTTATGGGCGTGTTATTCCGCGCATGTTTAATCTTGACAAACCTTCTAATTTTGAACCCCGCAAAACACATTTTACCCACTTCAAAGATTTGAAAAGACCAGAAGGCACTGATGGAAACCGAATTACTGCTGTGGTGCATGAACTTCGCACGTGGATCTGGATCATCCCGTTTTCAAATGGAGTAACCTCTGTTGGATTTGTAGCAGACCCGGAATTTTACGAAGAAGTAGTTAAAGATCCTGTAGAAAGAATGCGGGCCATTATCGATAAAGACCCAAATACCAGAGATCGTTTTAAGGATGCAGAGATGATGATGATGCCGCGCAGCATAGAAGGTTATGCGATTTCAACTAAACAATTGTATGGTGATGGATTTGTACTTTGTGGAAACGCAACAGAATTCTTGGATCCAATTTTTTCATCGGGAGTAACTTTTGCGATGGAATCAGGTAATAAAGCCGGAAAACTGGTTTGCGACACATTAAATGATAAACCGGTTGATTGGCAAAAACAATATACCGATCACATGATGCAGGGAATAAATACTTTTCGGTCTTATGTGGCAGCCTGGTATACTGGCGATCTGCACGATGTGTTCTTTTCTGAGAATCCCGATCCTGACATCAAAAAACAAATATGCTCTGTGCTTGCCGGGTATGTGTGGGACCTTGAAAATCCTTTCGTAAAAAAACACGAAAAAGCGATCGTGTCACTTGCTAAAATAATCCGTTACCGTAAAATCGCAAACCAGTAGTTAACAATGAAACGTCCACTGATATTTCTGTTCATTAGTACTTTCTTATTTTCATTAACGAGCTGTTTTTGGTTTAAACCCTCGGCAAGGAAAATGACGAGACGTGCCTTAAAGGCCCATGCAAAGTATGATGTCATCATTGTTCCCGGAATTCAATTCGTAGAACCTACATGGGACCGGGTTTTACAGCTGCGCCTCATTTGGGCCAAATACCTTTATGACACCGGGATCGCTAAAAATATTATCACAAGTGGCAGTTCGGTTTACACACCTTATGTTGAGGCTAAGATCATGGCTGAGTACCTCGTTGCGATGGGAGTTCCCCGCGAACATGTTTTTATTGAAGACAAAGCAGAGCATAGCACTGAGAATGTTTGGTACGGTTGGAAGCTTGCCAAACGGCAGGGGTTCAAATCCATCGCAGTTTGCAGTGATCCTTTTCAATCTAAATTATTATACCGCTTCGCAAAACGAAGAACGAAGAAAGAAGTTTATTTTCTGCCGGCTATTTTTGATACACTGCGTACCTTGCCACACGATATGCCAACCATAGCGTATAAGGATTTTAAAATTGTAGAATTTGTTCCCATCACCGAACGACAAAGTACCTGGAAACGCTGGAGAGGCACAATGGGCAAGAATATTGATTATGATGCGAAGGATTGAAAATGAGAATCAATCAACCTTATCAGCTGCTGTTAATTCATACGTTTCAAACGTTTTTTAATATCCTTCATTAACATTTTTGCTGCTTTTTTATAACTGTCGCTAAGTGCGTCAAAAAAATCAGACTCTGCATCGTTTGCTGAGCCCGGCGCGTTTTTTATAAAGTACCTTACAATTTCCTTTCCGTCTTTATCTATAAAAGTGCACTCTAAATCAATGGAACTAGGACCACTTGGAAACATCCGAAAATTAGATCCGGTCTCTATTAGTACAGTTTCTACCTTGAGCGTAATGGGAGAAGTTGTTGCATGATTCGTTCCTTCCATTCTGATTTTTTTTCCGAGATGATTGAATGCTTTTTCAAAATTTGGCTCAAAATAGTTCTTTCTCTGCTTAAACCAGTTTTGCCTGAATTTTTGAAATTTAGTAGAATCCTTAAACGTTTCTTTCATTTTAGTGAGATAGTCTTGTTCGTCTCTGAAAGCATCAACTGCTAATTTAGAATAATCGTATATAATATTTACAGAGGTTACACCTCTCAAACCTTCAACATCTCCGCTGTTAATAGCAAGTCTGGGCATTACACCTATTGGCCCATGATAACCCATCCCAGGCTGAAACTGTGCTTTAACAACAGATACTGTTAAGCTAAAGAAGAGCGTAAGATGTAACAATCTTAAAATTTTCATGATCAGTTTTGGGTTTCGAAATTCTAAGATAAATATAATTAGATTATTCATTTAAGTTTTATTTGATTCTCATGAAAGAAGGTGCTAAAGCGCAAAAGGGGCGTAAAATTTAATTTAGAGCACTATTTTATTTTTTTTAATCTTTTCGTTACGTCCTTCATCAGCATTTTGCAGGCTTTCGCATAACTTTCCACAAGTCTTGAGCCGGTGTCGTAGTCAAAACCCATTGCTTGCTGGCCCGTTGCATTCTTTACGATGTAACGCACAATTTCTTTTCCATTTTTATCTAGAAAAGTGCATTCCAAATCAATAAAAGATGGCATTTTTGAGATTCCAATATTGTAACCTGGCTCAATGAAAAGGGTTTCAATTTTTAAAGTAACTACACCGTCGGTAGCATAGTTTTTTCCAGTCATGCCAATTTTAGAGCCTACTTTATTGAACATTTCTTCAAACCTTGGCTCGAAACGTTCTTTACGTGCATTGAACCAGCCATTCTTAAATTTTTCAAACTTCGCGGGATCTTTTTTATAATCTTCCTCTTTTTTCTTTAGATAATCTTGCTCATTTCTGAATGCACCAACTCCAAGTTTAGAATAATCGTAAATAATATTTACGGTAGTCACACCTTTTAAACCGGCAACATTGCCGCCGTTAATAGCGATGATCGGACGGGGACCGCCACCACCGCCAGTGCCAAATCCACCATAACCGTATTGCGCGTGGGTAATTGAAACGGACGAGGCTAGTGCAAAAAATAGATGTAGTTTTAATCTTTTCATATATGTAGTTATTATTATTATTTAATGGACATATGCCCGCCTGAACGATTTTATTCGGGCAGGGTATAGCCAGTTTATCTTCATTTGTGTTTGTGTTTCGGCAAACATGGCTATTTCATAGGGTATAAAATTAAGAGTTAAAAATACAAGGATAAATATACCTAAGTTTTTTTAAATGGTGTTTGGCCGAAAACTCCATTTTCGTCGTTGTGTCAAAAAAAATAATCGCTCATTTACCCCAGTAAACCTCACAATCATTTTTTTTAACACGCCTCGAAACTGAATTTTTCCATCCAAACACCTAGTTTTCGGACAGACACTAAATATAAGGATTACTTCTGCTCATTCAGATGAACCTTATTAATTGCTGGCTGCGCATACATCTTTAGGAAAATAGCGCGTAGAGTGTCTTTTTCGCCTTCAATCGAAAAGATCTTTTCTTCCATATATGTAATGAAATTATTCTTCTCTTTAGGACTGTAAAAAGATTCGAACAGATCGGTGTCGTGAAGAATGTCGCAGGCAATATGATTTACCGGATTTAATTTGTAGTCATGGTGAATCCGCTTGTCAATCATACTTGTCAGTGCCTTGATTTTATCGTTCTCGTTGATGATCTTGTCGATGTATTGGTATTCCTTTTCTTCGATTGGAGCACCAACGCTCATGTGAATCTTTCCCTTAAATTGTTTAATACCGGTAATAATGCTGTTGAGGTCTTCCCCCTGTGCCTTATTGTATTTTGTGTGCAAACCGGATAAGTATAACTCCTGCACTTTGAAGTGGTCGCATGGCTCGTATTCATACGAAATAGTCACCGGGACAATAGTCAGCTGTGCGAAATTTTCAGAGAAGTTCTTTTTACCGCTGATGTTTAGCATTTTTAGTAAGCCACTTTGTGTCGCATCATTCCCATCCTTCGTGCGCCCGTTACGCTGCGCAATCCACACAGAAACTATTTTGTCGGTGAGGGTATGGCGTACATAAGCCGAAAGTTTTTGTGAGATCTTATAAAGCTCTTTGCTCGTGCCTTCACGTTGTATGGTGAACATGCGGTTCAGCTTTCCGAAGTCGCTTACAAACTTGCCTTCCTTTAAATTACTTCCGAAAGATATTTCAGAAGTAGGAAGTCCATTCTCAACTAAAAGTACCTGCAGTATGGCGGCATCCAGCAAAATATCGCGGTGGTTACCCACAAATAAATAAGCTTTTTTAGGATCAAGGTTCTCAAAGCCACTGCTGGTAAGTCCTGAAGAGCTCATTTCAATTACCCTGCGAATGGCACCATGCATAAATTCCTTTTGAAAATCTATGTTGCCATGTACTTTTTCTGCTTTTGCTTTTACTTCCTCAAAAGTCATGTCCTTCCACAGGTAATTAATCAGGACCATAAAAAGCGGGTCCAGTATTATTTTTTTAGTAACGTCTTGTACCTCGTCGTCATAAAATGCGCGAATGTCTTCAAAATCAAATTCGTTCTTCACACTCTCTTTTTCGTTTTCCATCGTTCGTTATGTGGTTCGTTTGTCAATAAATAATAAAGGTTTCCGGCTTGTACCGGGTTGCAATCTCCTGCTTACTTCGTCAGGATGTTGAAAATTTAAATGCGGTACAACGCGTAGTTTGGCTCTGAAACTATCCAGCAGATCTGATTCCCTAGAGTGAAAGCGTTTTTCACTGCCAATATAAATGCGGATATCATCTGTTCCGCTTTCGTTTGTTGTAATTTCCACCTGGTAATTCTTTATCCACGAGGTGTTTTCTAAAATAGTGTAAATGGCATTTGGGTATATACTTGTACCTTTGTATTTGATCATTTGTTTTTTGCGTCCCAAAACGGGACTAAGGCGAAGACTTTCCTGCCCGCAACTGCACGGCTCTGTATGTGCAATACAGATGTCGCCGGTTTTAAAACGCAAGAGTGGCATACCCTCAACGCCAAGTGTCGTAATAACTAATTCTCCCGCCTCTCCTGCTTTTACACTATTTCCTGCCTCATCAACTAGTTCTGCAACGAGCAGATCGGGCTGCAAATGCCCGCCTTTAAAAGCGCTACACTCCGTAAACGCTGTTGCCATTTCGCTTGAGGCGTAGGTGGAGAATAATTGCAGATCCCAGTTTTCGCTTATCTTTTTTCCAAGTGTGTTTAATGTGAAATCGGCATTGCGAATAGATTCCCCAATGCAGATGGCTTTTTTAACGGATGAATTTTTAAAATCAATGTTGTTTGCCTCAGCAAATTCTACAAGCTTTAGAATAAAAGAAGGTACGCAAATAATTACGGTGGGTTTAATGCACTGAATCGTATCCCATTGCAATTCGGGAATGCCATTCCCCACGCGTACAATTCCAGCACCAAGTTTTCGGGCGCCTAAAAAATAAGCGAGTCCTGCCATAAATCTTCTGTCAACAGTGGTCATCAACTGAATGATATCGTCTTCAGTAATGCCGGCTGTTTTAAACGAGGTTGCTTCATTCAATGCAAGACGATCCAGGTCTCCATCGGTAAGGGCAAGCGTTACCGGCTTTCCTGTGGTTCCGGAAGTAGTCACGTAATCGACTAATTTCCTTTTCGGTACGCATATAAAATCGTTTGTGAAATTCTGAAGGTCTTCTTTTTCTGTAAATGGAATTTTTTGAAGATCGGCTATGGTATTAATTTCGTTAAGCTGAATGCCATTCTTTTCAAAGAGCCTTTGATAGAA
>Ga0335394_10000442_pt1 | contig 43937 bp, 32 predicted proteins | sample MAT03_FD_205741 | JGI IMG/M metagenome (GOLD analysis project Ga0335394, IMG submission 205741) | Freshwater microbial communities from Lake Fryxell liftoff mats and glacier meltwater in Antarctica - MAT-03 (spades assembly) (version 2) ... | reverse complement strand
CACAATGCCGGAACGTGCCACGAGACGACCTCCTTGGGGATCGCGAAACCGCGAGCGTTTCCACCGCTCGCTTGACTCGTGGCGTCCTACTGCAAAACTAGAGCCGGATTAGATGCGATTGCCCTGGCACTGCCCCCCGCCTGGTTGAGATCTACAAGAAGCTGCTCGAGTCGCGCGATACCAAGATCTTTGTCGATGAAGTGGCCAGGCACTACACAGCGGCCACACTCGATCGGCTGCTGGCCGCGGGAGTTCGCGAGGCGCGTCGCGCCGCGGCCCTGGCCTTGGGTTACCTGGGAAATTTCTCTTCGAATACGGTGCTGGGCCGCGCCATGAACGACTCCGACAAAGGGGTCCGCGTGCTGGCAGAGAACAGCATCCGCCATGTCTGGCATCGTGCCGGGACCGACGACCAGAATCGCCGGCTGACGCAACTGGTGGAACTGATCGCAGCCGATCGCTTTGAAGAAGCGGCCACCCAGGCCACCATCCTGATCGAAGAAGCCCCTGAGTTCGCCGAGTGCTGGAACCAGCGGGCGATCGCCTGGTATCGACTGGAGCGCTATCAAGACGCTATCGCCGACTGTATCGAGGCGCTGGAGTTGAATCCCTATCACTTCGGCGCCGCAGCCGGCATCGGCCAGTGCGAGCTCTACATGGGCGACTACCGCGCGGCGCTGTTGGCCTTCCGCAAGGCGCTGGAGCTGAACCCGGGGCTCGAGAACATCCAGGCCAACGTGACTTTTCTGGAACAGGCCTTGGACTGCCAGAAGCCCGGCGAATAGCGGCATCCTCGGTTGCGTGGACGGCGACTCTCCCTACGCTGTCTGTCTGTGCCCCTACTTCCTTTCGCGTCTCGCGCATTCAATTCATGTCGCCAACCAAGTCCACGGTCGAAGAGATCCGCCAGCGTTTTGATGCCGAGGTCGAACGCTTCTCGAACCTTGAAACCGGCCAGTCGGCCACGATCGACGCCCCGCTGGCGCTGGCACTCATCTCGTCGGCCGCCGCGCAAGTCACGCCCAGTGCCCAGCGTGTGCTCGATCTGGGATGCGGAGCCGGGAACTACTCCCTCAAGCTGATCGAGAAACTCCCTCGCGTGGGCGTGACCCTGGTCGACTTGAGCCGCAACATGCTCGACCGCGCGCTGGAACGTGTGGGAGCCGTCGCCCAAGCACCCGTCGAAGCGATCCAGTCCGACATCCGCGATCTCCCCTGGGACAAGCTGGCCGGGCAGTTCGACGTGGTCATGGCCGCGGCCACGCTGCACCACCTACGGACTGACGACGAGTGGCGCGGCGTCTTTGCCGGCGTCTATCGCAGCTTGAGGCCGAGGGGCTCATTCTGGATCTCGGATCTCATCGAGCACGACGATCCGCACGTGCAGGCCCTGATGTGGCAGCGCTACGGCGAGTACCTGGCCGGGCTGGGGGGCGATGCCTATCGCGAGAAGGTCTTTACCTATGTCGCGGCCGAAGACACGCCCCGCTCGGTCCCCTTCCAGCTCGAGTTGCTCCGCACAGTCGGCTTCTCGGGCATCGAGCTGCTCCACAAGAACAGTTGCTTCGCAGCCTTTGGCGGCATCAAACACTAAGGCGGTCCTGCCCGTCCCACGGGCAAACTGAGCGGCAGGGCGCTAGCCGCCATGTGGCCCCTGGTTCCATCGCAAACTCACCGGCGGCTAGCGCCTTGCCGCTCACATACCACGTCGAAGCGCACTTCGGGTGCATCAAACGCCAGGACGCCAGGTTCTTGATCTTGACCATGGCCCCCCGTCCATGGCTCCGCTAAGCTTGTCGTTCTCGATTCTTCAAATTACGCCTGTCCTGGAGCCTCCGGAATGCAACTTCGCGAGCGACTTACCACCATGATCAACGGGGCCCGCAGCTTCAGCGAGTCCCTGCTGGCGTCGTTCAAGAGTCCCGCTGAATGGACCCATCAGTTGTTTCCCGGCGCCAACCATGCCCTGTGGTTCGCAGGACACATGGGCGTGACCGACGACTTCTTTCTCAACACCGTCTCGCCCGGTACCTCGAACATTCCCGAGGGTTATCAGGCCCTCTTCGGCATGGGCTCGGTCCCTTCGCCGAACCTGGCGGACTACCCGCCGGTGGAAGTGGTGCTGGCCTTCATGCGCGAACGTCGCAAGGCGCTGGCCGAACAAATCCTTGCGATGTCGAACGGGCAACTGGCCTCGAAGCTGCCGGCCGGATCGCCCGAGTTCTTCACCGACTTCTCCTCGGTGTTTGAGATGGCCACCTGGCACGAGGGGATGCATTCCGGGCAGCTCTCGATGACTCGCCGGGCGTTGGGGCATCCTCCCGTCATGGGCTGAGTTTCGTTGTCACCTTGTTTCGCCGAAGATTCCCGTTTCGCAACCTACTTCGCCAGCCTCTACGTCCCATGAAACATCAAGCCAGCGGCAAGTCCGACGTCGGCAAGAAGCGAAGCCAAAACGAAGACACATTACTGCTCGACAACGAGCTGGGGCTCTACCTGGTGGCCGACGGTTTGGGGGGCTATGCCGCGGGTGAACTGGCCAGCCAGTTGGCCTGCGAGACGATCGGCCGTGTGATGAAAGAGGGCCGGGCTGCGCTCGACGCCTACATTCGCGAGCCGCATATCCAGACGCGCGCTGCCGCGACGCGTTTGATTGAAGTCGCCGTGGAGGAAGCCTGCCGCGAAGTTTTTCGCGAATCCGAAGCCAATCCCGAGAAGCGGGGCATGGCCTGCACGGTGGCCATGCTGATCCTCCTGGGCGAGCACGCCATTGTGGCCCACGTAGGCGATTCGCGGGTCTATCTCGCCCGTCGCGGTCAGGTCCATCAGATCACCGACGACCACTCGCTGCTGACCGAGAAAGTGCGGCTTGGCATCGTCACTCCTGAGCAGGCCGCCAGCGGCAGGCTGAAGAGCGCCATCACGCGTTCCGTGGGCCGGCAGGAATCGGTGCAGGTCGAGAGCCTGCACTTCGAGCTAATGCCGGGCGATAAATTCCTGCTCTGCTCCGATGGCCTCTCCGATTACATGCACAACGGACAGGAATTTCTGGATCGCTGCGATCACACGCCGGAACAGATTGCTGGCGAAATGATCGAGTTCGCCAACGGCTGCGGCGGCAAGGACAACATCAGCGCCATCGTGGTCCGCATCGAAGGAGAGCCCGAGCCCGAAGCCTTCAACGCCTTCTCCAAGATGGAGGTGCTTCGCAGGTTGCCGCTGTTTGAGCACCTGACCTTCAAGGAGTTGATGTGCGTCTTGAATATCGTGGAGCTCAAGACGTTCGAGACCGGTCAGACCGTGGTCAACGAAGGGGAGACGGGCGAAGAGGTCTACGTCAGCGTGCGCGGCCGTTTTGAAGTGCGCCGCGACGGGCAGTTAGTGGCCGAACTGAAGGCCGGCGATTTCTTTGGCGAGATGGCCCTGATCAGCCGCACCACCCGCAGCGCGAACGTGATGGTCATGGAACCGGCCGTCGTCCTGGCGATCCGCCGCGAGTCCTTCTATCTGCTGCTCATCGAACGGCCGGTGATGGCCACCAAGCTGCTGTGGGCGTTCTGCCAGGTGCTGGCCAAACGGCTACGCGGCCAAGCCGATGCCGCGGCCGATACGCTGCTGTTGGATTGATTGCGATGCAGGCGTCCCGCCTGTTTGATTATGGTGCAGGCGTCTCGCCTGCTTGAAGCGGATTCTGAGTTCCAGGCAGGCGGACGCCTGCACCACAAGAATCAGTTCAGCCGCACTTTGCGCTGACTGGCCGACAATCCTTCAGGCAGATCGATCGGCCAGCGATGCTCGCGGCCATCGACGCTCAGGATGAACTCCGCCCGGCACGGGGCATGATCGATCGGCGTGCGGAGGGTCAAGGCATCCGGGCCGATGCGCTCGACTTCCAAAGTCTGTTGACTCACGACGAGCCGCAGGATCACATCAGAAGAGTGGCCAGTCTTGGGGGCGATCATGGCAGTCATCCGTGCGGAACTTGAACAGCGGGCCGGGGCCTTTGCCGATCGGCATTCCCTGCAGTTTGTCTCAGAACTTGGCTTCGGGGTCCATGGTATCGTTTGGGCTGCCGCCCGCAAAGGTCAAGAATCGGACATTGCAGATCGCGCCATTAAAGTCCACGAACAGCTCCCTGCCTACGAGATGGAGCGCGACGTCTACTTCCGGCTGAGCGAGTACGAAATCGACAGCATGCAAGGGCTCAGCATTCCGACCTTGATTCGTTTCGACGACGACCTGCTGATCTTAGAGATCGAAATCGTGCGACCTCCTTACCTGCTCGACTTCGCCGGCTGTCATCTCGACTTCCCGCCCGACTATTCGCCAGAGATCATGGAAGCCTGGGAAGCGGAAAAACGCGAGCAGTTCGGCCCTCGCTGGCGCGAAGTGCAAAGCGTGCTGCGCGAGCTGGAAAGCTACCGCATCTTTTTGTCAGACGTGACGCCGAACAATCTGAAATTTGAGTAAACTGCAAGTAGCTGCTCGCGGAGCCCTGAATGAAATCTCAGACCGAATACCTGGCCTTCAACCTTCCCGCGCGGATGGAGTTTCTGAACATCACTCCGCAGGTAGAAGAGGTCGTGGCCAAGAGCGGAGTGCAGGAGGGCCTGATGCTGTGCAATGCCATGCACATCACGGCCAGCGTCTTTATCAACGACGACGAGCCTGGACTGCACGAGGACTACAAACGCTGGCTCGAAAAGCTGGCCCCGTTCGACCCCTCCCCCAAGGTCTATCACCACAACCGCACCGGCGAGGACAACGGAGACGCGCATCACAAGCGGCAGATCATGGGGCGCGAAGTGGTGGTGGCGATCACGAAGGGGAAGCTCGACTTCGGCCCGTGGGAGCAGATTTTTTATGGCGAGTTTGATGGAAGAAGGCCGAAGCGAGTGCTGGTGAAGGTGATTGGGGAATAACGTAACCATGGACATTTTCCTTGACGGCAATAACGTCTACGGCCATATCATCATTCCAGATGGGCTCGCACCTGTTTTGCATGCAGTGCGCGACGTCCAAGGGGTTGGCAAAGCGTCGATCTATCTCTCGGGCTTCGACGAATCTGAATCGCTGATACTTTCGAGCGAATTGATCGACTTCAGGTCGGAGCCGCTGGAACCTGGAAGGCAAATGCTCAACGGTGGCGTCGCGGGCACGATCGATAAAGTCGTTGCCTTTGTTGCCGGGCTCTCGCGCGCATTGTCTGATGCAGAAATCGAACACCATTTCGAGATCTACGATGAGAAGAAGCGTTTGATCAGGGAGATTCCATGTCCAGGTTGAGCGTGGGGCTCCGTAATCTCAAATCCCTGATAAGGACAAGGACATATGAGAAACCCACACATCGTTCGAACCTGAGTGTAGATTTTGCGGTGTATGAGCAAATGGCTGGGTGACAATGCAGATCCTCGGCTGGCAATCGAGTCTGCCCCGAAGGGGCCCAACATATCAGCCTGGGGCACCGCCCCAGGTCGCGTGGGCAACGAAGAGTCGAAGCCCGGAAAGGGCGTGACAAGGACTCGGGACCCAGGGCGTTGCCTGGGCTGATATGTTGGGCCCCTTCGGGGCGATGCGTGCAAACTTTCCAGACTAGAACAAGAAGTACTGCTTGCGTGACTGAGAAGACTTGCGTGTGGTAAGTCGCTTCCCTGAATGCGCTTCCGCACCTGCCGCCTGCCGAAAAGTAACCCGCCCACTCGGAACCAAATGAGCCCCTCGGGGTTGAACTTAAAGCCACTTCCTCGTTCTCCTTTCGGACGCTCCCATGAAACGCCGCACGCTGCTGACTCAAACGGCCAGGTCTTCTCGCATTCTGTTCGCCTCCGCGGCGATGCTGCTGGGGGCCTGGGCCTGCACCGTCGGCGCGGCGGATCCCAAGAGCGAGCCCAAGCCGGATGTTCCTGCGGGGCCCGATCCGGCCGCGCTGTTCACTCGGCTTGATGCCGACAAGGATGGCACGGTCACCGCGACCGAGGCCGGCACCGACAACGAGACCCTCTTCAATCGCCTGCTGCGGTTGGGGGACAAGAATAAAGATGGCAAGCTGAGCCGCGAGGAGTTCGTGGGGGGACTGACCCAGAAGGAGACCCCCGCTCCCGTGACGGGTGGCGCGAGCCCCGGCGGTGCGGGGGGCATGATGCCCGACCCCGAAATGATGTTCAAGCGGCTCGACGCCAACAAAGATAGCAAGGTCACGCTCGACGAAGTCCCCGCGGAACGGAAGGAAATCTTTGAACGGGGCATGGCCCGCTTCGACAAGGACAGCGACAAGTCGCTGAGCCTGACGGAGTTCAAAGAGATGATGTCCGGCATGAGCATGGGAGGCCGGCCCGGCGGCGAGATGCTGAAGAAGATCATGGAGGGGGACAAGAACGGCGACGGCAAGCTCTCGAAGGAAGAGGCCCCCGAGCGGATGCGGCAGCAATTCGAGAAGATCGACGCCGATAAAGACGGCTACCTTCAGAAGGAAGAAATCGTCCGTCGCCTGGCCGCGATGGCCGAAAAGGGAAAGGGAAAAGGATTGGAGAAGAAGCTGGAGAAGAAAAAGAAGGCCGAGTAGGCCCGTCTTCACCGCTTCACGTAGGAGAGCGTCACGTTCTACAGCGTCACGTAGCGGTCAATGGCCGTGAAGTAGAGCCCGCGTTCTTTCACCTTCTCGCCGGTGATCTCTTCCCACACCCGGGCGTAGCCTTCCAGTTGGCCGCGGTAGTGGGCTACGAGCTTCGTCGTCGACTCCTTCGCCGCCGCGTCGGTTTTGTAGTCGACCAGCACCCATCCGTCGGCCTCGCGGAAGATCAGATCGATCACCCCGCGCAGCACCGTGGGGAGTTCATCGACTTTTACCAGGGTCTGGAAGGGGACCTCGGCCAGACGCTGGGGGCTGGTCAGGCTTCGCTTCCAAATCTGAGAGTTCATCACCGCGCGCACGGCGGCCATCGCCAGGTCGGCCCATTTTGGGGCGAGCCCTTCGTCTTCCAATCGCTGCCGCGCAAGTGGGGCCAGATCGGCCTGCGGATCGCGCTGCGCCGCTTCGAGGAGCAGATGGATCACGGTCCCCCACTCGGTCCCATGTTCGGACGAAGGCTGCCGAGCGGCGTCCTCGAGCGAAACCTCAACCGAAACATCCGCAGGCTCCTTGCCGCTTCCCTTCGCCGTGTCGGGCGAGGGCTTGCCTGCCGTCGAGATCCCGAACCGCTTGGCGGCCATCGTGCTGAAGGTCGGCGTCCTGGCATGGGCATAGCGCGTCTGCCACTGGCTTCTCGCCTGGTCGGCTTCTTCGGGCAGGATGGTAGTCTCGGGTCCGGCCGGCGCGGTCTGCGGACCTGGATCTTCCAGCGGCACGGCCGATGCGAGAAAAGGGGTGAAGAGCTGCCACGGGTGTTTTCCGCCGGGCCGTTGAACGATCGTCAGTTGGGTCCCCGCCCGGGTTGCGGCCACGTACATCAGTCGCTTCTCTTCGGCGTCAAGAAACTGCACTTCAACTGCGGCCCAGTGCTCCCAACCCTTGGGCCGCGCCAACAACGGGCCCGGGCGAAAGTCCTTGCTGGGTCCTTGAATGGCCGCGTAACCGCGGGGCTTGTCCCCCGTGCGATCGATGTGGATGCGGGGGCCGCGGTCGGAAGAAGAGCTTACGTCCGACAGAAAGACGACGGGCGCCTCGAGCCCCTTGGCCTTGTGCAGGTTCATCAGACGCACGGCCGTGCCGGGATGAGGCCGGGCGGGGATGCCGTCGAACTCGCTGTTTTTGTCGAGCAAGTCCCGCAGATAGTCGACCAGATCGGCGGTCGAGACCAGCTCCTGCTCGACCAGCCGCAGTTGCTCGAAGACTTTAGCCATGCTTCCCGCACGCAGGCTTCCCCCTTCTGCCGCCGCCTGCATCACTAGGCCCAGGTCGGCCGACATCCGTTCAAAGGCCGACACCGGCGGCAACTGCCGCAGCCAACTGGCATGACGCTTGAGCATCGCCAGCGCCGGCGCGATCGCGGCGGCTTCGGCGGACAAGTCGGCCGGCGGGTCGACGCGGTAGTCGAACGCGCCCTTTTGCTGGCGGAACGCGTACAGCGCCGGATCGGAGACGCCGAACAACTCGCCGCGCAGCACGGCGACCAGCGCCACCGAGTTCTCGGGCTCGACGATCGCAGATAGATACTTGGCCAGCGAAGCGACCTCGTTCAACTGCGACAGCGCGTAGCCACCGGTCACTTCGTGCGGGATGCCCAACTCGGCCAACGCCTGCGCATACAGGGCCAGGTGCTTCCGCTTGCGGGTCAAGATGAGGAAATCTCCCGGCTCGGCCCGCCCCAAGCCGCGGTTCACCTCGCGCGGCGAACGGGGGATCGTTTGGCCCGTGTCGAGCGCAAAGCGAATCGCGCGGGCGATCCGCTGAGCTTCGTCCTGGGCGATGGCTTCGATGTTGGCATCGATCGCCGGCAGTATCTTCAGTCCGGCCAGTTCGCCGGGCGTGCCCACCGGTCGTCCCACCTGCATCGGCGTGTTGGCCGGCGCATATTGCGTGGCCGTTGCCGGAAAGACCTGCGTGAAGACTCCGTTGACCCACTCGACCAGCGGGGCGAGCGTGCGAAAGTTGGCGGTGAGCGGGATCACATCGCCGCCGCTTTGCACAATGATGTCGCGAACCTGGCTATAGGTCACAATGTCGGCCCGACGAAAACGATAGATCGATTGCTTGGGATCGCCGACCACGAACAGCGATCCGGGTACCGGCCGGCAGTCTCGCCAGTTCTGTTCGGCGGGGTTGTCGGCGGCCAGCAACAGCAGCATCTCGGCCTGCACCGGGTCGGTGTCCTGAAATTCATCGACCAACACGTGCGAGTACCGCCGGCGAAAGTAGCGTCGCACGGCCGGCTTGTCGCGCAAGAGCCGCGCTGCTTCGATCAGCAGGTCTTGAAAGTTCAGCCCTCCCGCCAGACGACGAAGCCGATCGTACACAGCCATTGCCGGGCGCACGGTCCGCAGGATTGCCTCGTAGCGCTTCTCGAGCCAGCAATTGACCAGCGGCTGGGCATGCACTGCTTGAAATTCCAGCCAGCGGGCCTCTTCTTTCTTGGCCTGATCCCGCTTGCCAGGCCACATCTTCTGCGTCGGCTTCTGCGTGCGGAACTGGGCCAGCAAGCCCATGACTTCGGCGGTCCGAGTCAGATTCACCTTGCGATAGAGCCGGACCACGCGCTCGTAGGCCTCCATCAGCTTGTCGCTCCCCTTGGCCTGGGGGAACGTGGGGATGAGGGACTCCATGTGGGTCACGTAGTCGGCCAGGGCCGCAAGCGTGGGGGCGAGATCGGGCAGCTCCACCTTTTCAGCCGGCCACTCTTCGACGTCGGGATACTTGACGTACTCCTGAAACAGCGACGCCAGATCGTCGATATCCAGCCCCAGCTCGTTCAACTCGGCTAGCACTTCCTCGCGGCGAGTGATCAGTCCCGTGATCCCCAAGGCGTCGAGTTCGGCCAGGCGGGGGTCGTCGCTGGCGAATAGATAGGCGACGTAGTCCTGCCAGGCTTCGCGCCGCAGCCGAGCGTCGACCTGCTCGTCGAGCTCTTCAAAGTTCAGCTCCACACCGGCTTCCACGGGGCGTTCGCGGAGCAATCGCCCACAGAAGGAATGAATGGTGCCAATAAAGCAGCGTTCGATCTGTGAAAGCGCCTGAGTCAATCGGGCACGCAGTTCGGGCTCCTCGACGGCGCGACAGGCCCGTTCGAGCTCTACTTGAAAGCGTGCCCGTAGTTCGGCGGCGCTCTTGCGGGTGAAGGTCACGGCCGCCAGCGTTTCGATCGGGCATTTGCCGGCGGCCAGCAGGGCCACCATGCGGGCGATCATGCTGGTCGTCTTGCCGGTACCGGCCGCCGCTTCGACGAGCAGCGTGCGATCGAGTTCAGCGACGATCCGATCGCGCTCGGCTTGATCGGGCGGAAGAGTTGGCGAAGGAGAACTCATCGAAGGCGCAGCTCCCGATGGGGTGCAAGCTGCGGATGGCCGGTCGAGAGCTTCGCCCGACTGGCCGCGGAGAGCGCTTTGACATCGCCACAGATGCCGCGGAAGTCGCAGAACGTGCAGTCGGCCTCGTGATTGTCGGTGGCCAGAAAGGCCCCGCCGGCGACGACTTGCGACAGCAACTCGATGATGCGGCCTCCGTCTTTCAACTCGCCCGGCGTCCAGTAGATCCGGTCGCCGGCCGCACGCCGAGCCGGGAAGAAGAATCCGAACTGGCCCACCCGCGTCGACGGGCCCAGGGCCTCGCGCAGTCGATGAGCGACCAATGTCACGTACAGATACGGCTGCAGCATCCTTCCTTGGCGGAAAGGATTGGCCTGATCGTAACCCCAGGTGCTGCCGGTCTTGTAGTCCCAGATGGCAAACGTGCGAACACCGCCCAAGGCCGGCAACTCGTCGATGCGGTCAACCCGGCCGCGAACCCAGATCGCTTTGCCGCTGGGGAGCACGACTGGCAGAGGAGTCGCGCTATCGAGCGGAGTCTGGTGCTCGTCCCCCGACTCCATGCCCAGCGAAGCCTCCAGGTAGATCGGCCGCGCGTGCTGCGCCTCGCAATAGGCCTGCTCTTCGCGCAGAAAGGTCTCGGCCGTCTCGCGCAGCATCTCGCACTGTTTACGGAAGGCGCTGGGCCGTGGAGGAGGAATATTGCCGCGGTAGATTTCGATATGCTGATTCAGCAACTCCAGCAGCCGTGGGCGATCGCGGGCGAAGTCCGGCGTCTCATCGCGCGCCACCAGTTCTCGCAGGAACTGCTCGAACAACTCGTGCAGCAACAGCCCAAACGTTGCGGAATCGAGCCAGACGTTGAGATCGATGCTGACGGGCTCGGGGAGCTCGATTTTCAGCCCGCGCTGAAAGAAAAAAGCCAGCGGGCAACGGCCGATCGTGGTGAGCCGGTGAGCCGACATCACGTGTTCCCCCACGCCGGGCGAGAGCTCGCGAGTGGGATCGAGCGCGATGCCGGCCGCAGGAACCAGTCCGTCGAACTCCGTCAGGTCGCTGCTCAGGCGGCTTTCGACGGCCCTTCTTCCGGCAGCCAGGTGCGGGAAGCGGGCCTCGACCAACGCCCGACGGGCGACGACTTGGTCATCGCCGCAAAGGCGGCCGATCCACCACTCCGCTTCGCCCAAAGCTTCCTGCGGATGATGCGGGGCGAAGGCATGCGGGGGCGCTTGACGAGATAGCCATCGCCCCAGGCCCGAGGGTTCTCCGTCGTGCTGTCCGGAAAGAATGCGATAGGCCGAGATGACCACGGGGCTGGGAAACATCTCGCGGTCGGCGGTCACGCTCTCCGAAGCGAAGCTCAGGGTCACGCGGCCGCGCAGCCGGGCCAGCAGTCGCCCCATCTCGCGCGATCGCTCTTCCATCGCCATGGCGCCGGTCCGCAGGACGGGGGAAAGCTTAGCACGTTCCTGATCCAACAGGAGCGGATCTTCAAGCCCGCCGCCGGGGAAGCGGGCATCATCCAGTCCCACGATAAAGGTGTGTGGCCGACCGCTGTGACCTCCGCCCAGCAGATGGGCCACGTGCAACGAGCCGGGGCGTGGTCCACTGCCCAACACGCGGGACTCGCCCGGCAGCACGGCCAGCCACTTCCAGACATCAATACTGGTGTCGGCAGTCTCCTGCGGAAGCCAGCGGTCCAGGTCTTCGATCTGCTCGACCAGTCGCCAACGCGCGAATTGATCGAGCTGCGTCACCTTGCGGGCGGTTCCGTGGAGGAATTGCCGGGCCGCGGACAGCACGTCGCGCGGGGCGGCCGTGAGATGCGGCGCCAGATCGAGCAGGCGGTGACAAAGCTGGTGCAGCACGCGGAGATCGGCAAGGTGCCGTTCGAGCCCCGGCCGGTGATCCGTGTCGACTCCTTCCCCCTCGTCGTCCGATTGCTGCGGTTGATCGAGTTTGTGCTCGATCTGCTTCATCCGCTCGTTCAAATGCGGCAAGTAACGTCCGCGGCCAAACCCGATCCCAGCCCGACGGAGCAAGCGGGCCAGACGACTTAGGCTGGGGGCTTCGCCGGATGGTGAGGCGGGAATCTCGAGCAGTCCCTCGCGAAGCATTTTGAGGAGCGTGTCCTGCGGGAAGTCGTCGCGGATCCAGGCCACCCACAGGGCCAGCGCGCGACCGGGGCGCGAGTAGCGGACCGGGATGCCCTCGGCAAAAGTCACCGGGGGGAGTGCGTCGAGGTTTTCCTGAGCGTTGTCAGCGGTCAGTGAGCTCAGAACTTCAAAGACCAAAGGCACATACGCGCCGGCGTCGGTGTGCAGCAGTTCGACCTCGTCCCACGGGATGCCCTGGGCGATGCACGAACGCAGCACGCCGCGCACTTCGTTCACCTCGCCCACGGCCCGCGTGATGCGCGCGGTGTCGTCGCCGCGCGGGGCCGGCGCCTGGTGAGGGAAATGGATCCACCGGAGCGATTCAAGATCGCTCGTCGCGACCGTTGGCTCCGGCGTGTCATGCGCCACGGGTTCATCCACGGGCAATGCGACGCGGGTCTCCGCCGGAAAAGCCGCCAGGAAGCGCCGTTCCAGTTCATGCTCGCCTACTCCTTCGGGAAGGAGCAGCACGCTGCCAGGCGGATAGGTCGTGCGCCCGGCAGCAACGCGTGCGGTGGCCAGTTCCAGCACGCCGGGGTAGTCGATCCATTTTCCGGCGGCCAGTTGGCTCTGATAGTCTCGCAAGATCCGCCGCAGATCGCGTCCTTTCTCGGCAACCTCGAAACATCCGGCGGCCAAATCGTCGGCGGTCAATCCGGCGAGTTGCACCGACTGAATCGCCTGATAGACCGCTCGCGAGAGTCCCGCGCTCGGCTCCAGCTGGCCCAGGTATTCAAGCCCCAGTTTTCGCTGCGCGGCCAGGACGCGCTCGACCAGCATCTCTCCGCCCGAGGTCGGCAGAAAGGTCAGCCCGTGCGAGGTCATGTCGGCAGCGGCCTGATCGATTGCGAGCGAGAGGAGCGTGGTAGGCCGGACATTCACCACCGGTTGGCCAGAGCGTGTCACCGCGTCGAGCCATTGCCGGCCGATGCGGAGCGTGGGGGCGACTAGCCATTTCTCGGCCAGCAACCTTTCGCGGCAGACCTCGGCCAGCGCCAGGGCGAGACGATTCATCGCTCGGGGCATCCTCGAGGGAACAGCGGGGGGGCGGACGAGAAGAGACGTCGCTTCCCATCGTACGGGCCATAAGCGGGAAGGCAAGTTCATCCCTGGTCCAGGCCGGACAGCTACTTGTCCACCCGCGGACCCTTGTGGTGCAGGCGTCCCACCTGCCTGCGCTGCTCGAGACCTTTTGCAACACCGATTGGCAGCGCAGGCAGGCGGGACGCCTGCACCACAGGGGCACCCACCTTCGGCTGCGAACGAAAGATGCTAAGATACAGCGGTTGTTCGCCCAAGTTTCGTGCACCACGTTCTGTCGGAGCCCCCCGTTGCCCCACGTCTCGAAGATTCTCGAAGTCCCCTCCACGTCGGCCGGGCGGATCGATCGCATTGTGCAGGAATTGACCGGCAAGACCCGGGCCGAAGTCCGTGGGCTGTTCGACCATGGCTGCGTCACGCTGAATGACGAGTTGTGCGAGCTCCCCGGCGAGACCGTGAGCGAGGGGGACGAGGTGGTCGTGAAGTACGACTCGCACCGCCGGTATCACGAGAAGTCTCGCGACGACGCCCCGGCCGCCGGGCGAATGTTCCGCATCGTGCACGAAGACGAGGACCTTATTGTCATCGACAAGTCGGCCGGCGTGCTGACCGTTCCGGCCGTGGCAGGGGACAAGCAGACGCTGGTTCATGCCCTGTCGACGTACCTCAGCCGGGGCCAGCGCCGCACCTTGCGGGTGGAGATTGTGCATCGGCTCGATCGCGATGTCTCCGGCCTGTTGGTCTTCGCCAAGAACATGCGGACGGCCAAGTTTCTGGAAGAGCAGTTCGCCGCGCATACTCCGCTGCGCGAGTACGTGGCCATTGTGGCCGGGATGATTACCGAACCGGTCGGGACCTTCCGCAGCAAGCTGACCACAGGCAAGGATCTGCGGCGCTACTCGACCAACAACCCCGAGGAAGGGGAGTCGGCCGTTACGCATTTTCGCACGATCGAGACCGCCCGCGGAGCAACGCTGGTCCGCGTGAAGCTGGAGACCGGCCGGCGAAACCAGATCCGCGTCCACTTTGCCGAGTGCGGGCATCCCGTGCTCGGCGATCCGCGCTATCAGCCCAAACTGGCCGAGCATCCCGATTGGAACGGCCGCCGCATCGCCCTGCATGCGCAGGTGCTGGGTTTTCATCATCCGGGCACTCGCCAGGACATGGGCTTTGAGTCGCCGGCGCCGAACGAGTTTGTGAAGTTCCTGGGGCACAAACTGCGGTAGTCGCCTAAGTAGCAGGCACACTCCGTGTGCCGTCCGCTGACACTCGCTTACGTGCCGATGGGCGGTAGGTGGAGAGAGCACGGGCGGACGGCACACGGAGTGTGCCTGCTACTTTGACGCATCCTTTGCAAACCTCCCTCGCAGGGCTACTCGCGCGTTCACGCCGAACTAAGATAGCGAGTGAGGCCATGACCGCCTCGACCGTCGCATCCGCTCTCGTGCCCGCCATGTCGCAACCTAGCTTTACCGAACAACCCCTGGTCCGCCTGACCGACGTCGGCAAGACGTACCACATGGGCGAGGTCTCGGTCGAGGTGCTCCGCAAGGTAAACTTGGTGCTGCCGGTCGGCGACATGATGGTCATCGTCGGGCCCAGCGGTTCGGGAAAGACCACGCTTCTCAATCTGATGGGCGGGCTCGATCAGCCGACCGTCGGCAAGGTCTGGTTCCAAGGGCAGGAGCTCTCCAAGAAGACCCCGCGCGAACTGACGGAGTACCGCCGGCAATCGGTCGGATTCGTGTTTCAGTTCTATAATCTGATCCCTACGCTGACCGCCCGCGAGAACGTGCAGGTGGCCACCGAAGTGAGCGACCGCCCGCTGGACGTGGATGAAACGTTGGCCCGCGTGGGGCTGGCCGAGCGCCGCGACCACTTCCCCTCGCAACTCTCGGGCGGAGAGCAACAGCGGGTGGCCATCGCCCGGGCGCTGGCCAAAAACCCCGAGCTGCTGTTGTGCGACGAACCAACGGGCGCGCTCGACTTTGAGACGGGCAAGCTTGTTCTGGGGCTGCTGCAGCAGGTCGCCTCGGAGATGCGGAAGACGGTCCTGCTGATCACGCACAACATCGCCATCAGCCACATGGCGCACCATGTGGTGCGGATGCGTTCGGGGGAGATCGTGGAGTCGCGCACCAATGAGGCGCCTCTCTCGCCCGAGGAGATCACCTGGTGAGTGTGCTCGATCGCAAGCTGGGGCGTGACCTGGCCGGGGCCAAGGGCCTGCTGGCCGCCATTGCGGCGATCATGACGATCGGCGTGGCCTGCTTCGTCGCGTTGGGGAGCGCCCATCGAAACCTGGCCGACGCGCAGACGCGGTACTACGCGCAGTGCCGCATGGCCGACTTCTCGATCGAGTTGAAGAAGGTCCCGCTGTCGGAGATCGACTTGATTGCCGCCCTGCCCGGAGTGACCGAGGTTCGGCCGCGCATTCAGTTCTTTGTGACGGTCGATCTGGAACAGGTCGAGGAACCGCTGAGCGGGCTGGTGCTGTCCCTTCCCGAGCGGCGCGAGCCGACCATCAATGACATCGTGCTGACCCGCGGCAGTTACTTCACCGACCACCGGGCGGAAGAGGTGATCGTGAATGATGCCTTCGCGGCGAAGCACGACATCCACCCGGGCGATCATCTGCATCTGATTCTGAACAACCGCCGGCAAGAGCTGTTCGTGGTCGGCACGGCGATCTCCAGCGAGTTCGTGTACGCGGTCGGCAAGGGGAGCATCATTCCCGACCCCGAACACTTCGGCGTCTTCTATCTGAAGCGCAGCTACATGGAGGACGTGTTCGGCTTTCAAGGAGCCTGCAACCAGATCATCGGACTGCTGGCCCCGGATGTGCGCGAGAAGCCCGATCCGATTCTGCGGCGCTGCGAAGACCTGCTGGCGTCGTTCGGAGTTTTCACGACCATTCCGCGCAAGGATCAGTCGTCGCATCGGTTCCTCTCGAACGAGATCCAAGGGCTGCGGACGTTTGCCGTGGCGATGCCGACCATCTTTCTGGTGGTGGCCGCGCTGGTGCTGAATGTGCTGCTGAGCCGGCTGATCGAGAATCAGCGGACGGTGATCGGCACGCTGAAGGCGCTGGGCTACAGCGACCTGCGGATGCTGGTCCATTATCTGAAGTTCGGCCTGACAGTCGGCATCTTCGGCGGGATCGTGGGGAGTCTGGGCGGGCACACCTTGGCCGGCTGGATGACCCAGGTCTATCGGACCTTCTTCGAGTTCCCCGAGCTCGAAAATCGCGCGTATCCGTGGGTCTATCTCTCGGGCCTGCTGGTGAGTCTGGCTTGTGCCGCCGCCGGAACTGCGCAGGGAGTTCGCATGGTGCTGCGGCTGGAGCCGGCCGAGGCGATGCGGCCCAAGCCGCCTCGGCAAGGGGGACGGATTCTGCTGGAACGGGTCGGCTGGTTCTGGTCGCGACTGGGAACGCCCTGGCGGATGACGCTGCGGAATGTGGTCCGCAACCGTGTGCGGACGCTGGTGGGAGTATTCGCTTCGGCGATGGGGGCGGGGCTGCTTTCGTATGCCTTGATCGCGCTGGTGGCGGTGCGCTACCTCGTGGACTTCCAGTTCCAGGAGATCTGGCGGAGCGACATCGATCTGTCATTTGAGTCCGAGCGCGGGATCGACGCGCTGCGCGAAGTCGAGCGACTCCCCGGCGTCGATTATGCCGAGCCCTTTCTGTCGGTCGGCTGCACGTTCATTCATGGTCCTTACGAACGCAGGGCGGGAATCACCGGATTGATCCCGACGGCGCGGCTCACGGTGCCGCGCGACGATCAGGGGCGACCGGTTCGCGTGCCGACCACCGGTCTGGTGATGAGCCGCACGCTGGCCGACATGCTGCACGTTTCGCCGGGCGATTCCGTGGTCGTCCGCCCCACGAAGGGGCTGCGCGAAGAGCGAAGCGTGCAGGTGGTCGCCGTGACCGACAGCTATATCGGCACGGCGGTTTATGCCGATCTCGATTTCCTCAGCCGACTGGTGCACGAGGAGTTCGCCATCAGTGGGGCGCAGATCATGATCAACCCCGACCCCAAGGTGAAGCAGCAACTGTTTCGCGAACTGAAGGAACTGCCGTCGCTCGGGTCGTACAGTGCGCGGATCGACGCCATCGAGAATCTGATTGTCACGTTTGTCGACACGAACCGCGTCTTTGTGGGCATTCTGGTGGCGTTCTCGGGCGTGATCTTTTTCGGCAGCACGTTGAATGCGGCCTTGATTGGACTGGCCGAGCGGCAGCGCGAAGTGGCCACCCTGCTGGTCGTTGGCTACCAACCGCATGCGGTCGGCGGGCTGTTTTTGCGAGAAGCGTTGCTGGTGAATACCGTCGGGACGTTCTTGGGGATGCCGCTGGGGTATCTGCTGACGATCTTGATGGCCTCGGTTTACAACAGCGAGATGTTTCGCATTCCGGTGCTCAGTCCGCCGGAGGTGTGGATCAAGACGGCGGTGCTGGGGGTGGTGTTTAGTCTGACCTCGCACGCGATCTTGCAGTGGAAGATCAATCGGACGGATTGGTGGGAGGCGCTACGAGTGAAGGAATAGGGCGGGGTGCGACGGGGATTTCAAATTTCAAATTTGAGAGGGCCTCGCGTTACGGGAGGGTTGGGAGGCTCCTGGTCCTCCGCGGGGACACGGAGGAAGAAGAGTCGGTTCAAATTTTTCGGTCGGCGCAGGCGGGCGGGCACGTAACTTTTCGAGTTGAGCGCGCTGGGGTAAGCGCCCGCGCTCGGGGAATCGCCTAACTTTTCGGGTTGTCAGGATCAAGCTCGTGCCGTTCGTCAACTTTTCGGGTTGGGACACCGAAGTCCCGCGGGACGCCTGCGCTGCGGGAGCGGTGTAACTTTGCGGGTTGGGACACTGAAGTCCCGCGGGACGTCGGCGCTGCGGGGGCAGTGTAACTTTGCGGGTTGGTGCCGGGTCGCAAGAGTTGCGAGCGTCGCCTCCCATCGGCTACTCCGCACTGCAAGCGTACCGCCAGCGGCTTCCCCAGATGGGATGTACCCGCAAAGGCTCGAAACCGGGACCACAAACGGTGCTTGTCGACGGACCTCCTTTTATCCTCTTCTCCCAGTATAGCATGTTTTTAATCTGATTTAAGACTTTGGTGAATTTTTAATGATTGGATATATTGGATACTAAGATGGCCTATTCGATCGGCGGTTTGCCGAACGGATGGAACCAGATGGGCTGGGGCCGTTCGACCGGCGGCACGGGCGGAGCGATCCGCTTCGGGTTGGCCAAGTGCCAGGCGAAAAAGTCCCCGTCCTCTTCGCAGTCCGTGATCTCGACGGTCCCCACGACCACGCCGCGCGGCAAGTCGCCGATTTCATAGCCGACTTCGGCTTGATACTCAGCCTCCTCCTCAGGAGAGTACTGGCCTAGACTGGCATAGATGTAGATCCGCCCGCGGTGCTTAACCGGGGTTTGGCGGAACTCAACGGTCTTGTTGCCCCGCATGACTTCCTCGGCCCAAGGCTGCCGCAGACTGAGCCCCTTGAGCTTCTCCATCACCCCCGCCCGCTGTTCCCTGGGGGGCTTCACGGCGGTCTTCTTGGCCGGCAGCGGCTTCTTGGCGACCGCTTCCAGCGGTGTCTTTTTGGTTGGAAAGATCTTCGCCCAGTCTCCCGCCAACCGGGCTTTGTGCTCATCATGCTTGGGCATCACTTCCCCCTTGAATCCTGGTCTGGATGACTCCGTCCGTCGTGGTCCGTTGTCGCTTTTATTTGCTTCACCTGATCTTCCAAGGCCCGCAGGGCGTCCTGCGCGCCTTGCGCTTCGCTTGCGGCCCGTCTTCGCTGACTGAACTGGGCGTACTCGCGCTCGGCCTGGGCGTCGGCCGCTTCGCGCGAAACCTTGCCTGCGTCGGGCAACACGTTGCGGTCAATGAATCGCAGAAACTCATCGAGCTTCACCTGCCAATCGTTCAAGAACACTTGCTTCCTGCGTTTTGCCTGATCTTCCGCAAAGTCCAGGAACATGACGACGATCCGATTCAGCCCTTCGATCTCGTCCTGCCGCAAATAGTTCTTGGCGACGTTCACATCGGCCTTGCGCACCACGTCTCCCTTCCAACTCGTTAGTCCCATGTTGGGCTGGGTGGAGTCGGCCCGTTCGGCAATCAGTTCGGGGGCGGTCTTGCCTGTGGCGGCAAAGTGGAGCTTGTTCTGCATCGTCTTGAAGAACAGCAGTGTGGCCGGCTCGGTCGGGGCGTAGTCGGCGGCCAGCGCCAGGATCTCCTTGGCACGAAGGTACATTCGCTTTTCGCTGGCGCGGATGTCGCGAATCCGTTCCAGCAACTCGTCGAAATAGTCGGGCACGTCCGGACCGGGCGGATTCTTGAGCCGCTCGTCGTCCATGACGAAGCCTTTCACCAGAAACTCCGCCAGCCGAGTGGTGGCCCACTGACGGAACTGCGTGCCGCGGGGGGAGCGGACGCGATAGCCCACGGCCAGAATTGCGGGCAGGCTATAATGCTCGATCTCGCGGGCGACCTCGCGGTTCCCCTCCGATCGAACTATCCGGAATTTCCGGATAGTTGGCTCGCGTTCCAACTCGCCTTCGTCGTAAATATTGGCGAGATGCTCGCTTATGGTGCGGACGTCCTTTTGGAAGAGGTCTGCAATCAGTGCTTGGGTGAGCCAGATCGTTTCGTTCTCGAAGCGGCATTGAATGTGAGTGCGGCCGTCTTCAGACTGGTACAGAATGATTTCGGATTGAGGAGGTTCGGCGGCCATGCTTGGTACCTACAGTTTCCCGCTGAAGGGGGCAAGTAACCACTGGTGAGGGTGTCAAGGCCCATCGCCGCTAGTCTGGCTGATCCCCCGAGAATTGCCACGTCGCATGCCCTGGTGGGTTCCAGTGCGAGAGTCCTCAGTCACTCGGAATGCCGAATCGTATCACACGTCCAAAGCACGGCGACGATACTTCGCTGGATCGAGCAGGCTACGTTTGCCCGTGCCACCGCGCCCACTATTTCTTGCGCCGCTTCTTCTCTGGAAGGGGCCCCATGCTGATCGATGTGATCCGAAAGGCCGCGTCGAAACTGAAACGTCAGCAACGCGCGGCCGAACTCGTAGGAGTCACGGCGCGAAGGCTTCTCACTCGACTGAAATGGCTTGCCGAGTTTCTGCCGCACCTCGTTTCGTCCATCTTCAACAGAAACTCCTCCCGGCACTTCGCCGGCATACGACTGCGAATGGCCGAGGGATAAGGGTGTTTTGAGAATCACGCCGCCTAAACGCGATTCATCTCCGCTGAACGCCAGTTCGATCCGGTGCTCGTTGTACACCAAGAAACTCATCCCGATATCCCGGTGCCTTTTGGCGGGTGGCCTCGCTCCAAGTCTTTCGAGCGTTTCATCAAGGGCGGGATCATCTTCCCGGCAATTCAGCAAGCCAGCGAGTTCATCGCACGTTAGGCTCGTACTCCTGCCACCTCGCTTTGGCGTCTCTTTCCATTCCCAGCCGGCGCTGGTGGCGTCGTTCACCTCTTCGATGATCCGGCCGCAAACCTCACGATCGGTATCCTTCTTGTCCACGCATCGGCGAAGAATCTTGAGCCAGCGTTTGAGCCGAGGTGCGTCCTCCTCGTCGGCAGCGTCGCGAACGATCCACATCGCGACCGTCACCGCGTTCAGAGAAGGTTGGCGCTCGAGCGACTCAACGAGATAGGCTTCGTAACCCGGCAGCGATGCGTACCAGTCCCAAAGATGTTGATGCTCTGCGTCGCACGGGCAGCGTTCGAGTAACCGTGTCATGGACTGCATGAACGTCTTGGACGGTTTCTTGGGAACTTCGTACGGCGGAGCGGCTTTCCAATAGGGATCCCAATCGTCGCTGTCTGGGTTGTAGGCGTCGATTCGCGAGAGGATCTCCCTTTCACCTTTTCCCGCGCTGGACGGCTTCGCCCTCATCTTTGCAGGCTTCTTCACGGGGCGCTTCTTCTCGGCCTTTTTCTTCTCGGCCTTTTTCTTCGCCATTGCGCACTCCTTCGACTTGGTCCCGCTCACCACACGCGTGCTATTTGGCCGTCTTCAGCAGCGTCGGCGCTTTCGGCGGCATGCCACCGGCCAGGGGGCCGAAGCTGTAGGCTTTGAAGTGCCAGCCCCCCTCGTTCGCAAGGGGCTCCCACGTCTTGCCGCCGTCGATGCTGCGGGCCACTTTCGACGGCGGGTAGTTCGAACTGTACAGAACCCCGTTCACTCGACGCACCTGCCGGGGGACGGGCCAGTCGATCGTCTCCCACGCCAGACCATCTTTGGATTTCATGACGTGCGATTTCTTCGTCTGGGGATCGGTGTGGGTCAGAAGAAATTCCGTCCCGTTGAATTCGACGCACTGCACGTCCCCCACGTCGTCGCGCGTGCGGTTGTTCTCCCACTTCTTCCCATCCTGGGTTTGGGCGATGAGGCCTTTCTCGCCGATGACCACGAAGGCTCCGTTGCCGAACGCCACCCGGTTCGGGCCGGGGTTCTTGGTATCCTGGCCCGCCATCTTGGTGACGAAGGTCTCGTGGGTCTTGGGATCGAAGGCGACGACGGGGCCGTAGTCGCCCGATCCGAGGATGAGTCCGTTGCCTTGGGCCGTGCCGCGAATCCAGTGGGCCTGGGCCTGGGCGTCCGAAACCGGCTTACCGTCTTTGGCACGCTCCTGCGCCAGTTTGCGCATCTCGTCGCTCGGCGGCGGCATCTTCGGGGTCGCTGCCAGTTCCCACTGCTCTCCGTCCAGGGTCTTGAAGACCTTGCCGCGCAGGTCCATGGCGTAAAGGGCGTCTCCCAGGACTTCAAGGCCAAAGATCGGCGAACTGCCGGGGATGACGCCATCGGACCAGGTCTTGCCGTCGCGGGTGGCAGTCATTCGGCCGCTAAAGAACCCGCCGCCGGCGAAGAACGCCCCTTTGAAATTCGCAGCCACGTTGAGGTCATTCTGGTCGTGCCCCGCCTTGCCCCACGACCCTACCTGCGACCACTCTTTGCCGTCCGAAGAAAGCATCCGCTGGCCGCCATGCCCGACGGCGAGCCAAAGGTTGTCGTCGGCCTGCGCGGCGCCGGCGAGAATCGCAGTGGTCAGGATCGACGTGATCAGCAGGCGTAGCATTTCCAGGGGTTCCTTGAGAAGAAGGGAGTGACCACGGGCCCTTGGCGAACGTCTGGCCATCTTAGCAGTTGAATCGGCGAGAGAAATAACCTGAGTCGTGAGTTGCGCCCCCCGGGAAAGCTCTCGTGCGAGGCGCGGCCAGGGGGAAATCCATTTCACGCGGAGGCGCGGAGACGCGGAGAGATACGGGAGAAGGGAACGTGAGAAAGAACGCTAGGCCCCTCACCCTGGCCCTCTCCCCAGCGGGGAGAGGGAGGAAGTCAGTGCAAGACCGTTTACGAAGTTCGGTAAGTGTGCGATTCTCTCGAAGAATTGCCCACGATCCCTTGAAGCAAGACCATCGAAGTGGCGATGGTGGGGACAGCCCAACCTACAAATGGCACCGTTCCGAAAGTCACACCCGTAGGACTGAATGATGGCGAAGTACCTGATCTCCTTTCCCGCAGCGGCGATGGTCGTCGCCGACGAAGAGATGGCTGCCGTCGGCGAAGCGGCACGTGCGGTCATTCGCGAGGCGAAGGAGGCCGGCGTCTATGTGTTTGGCGGTGGGATCAACGCGGACGTTGCGCCGCGGATGGTCGCCGGCGACGGCGCCGTTACGAACGAGACTTACCCGCAGACGAGGGAGTTCGATGGCGGCTTTTGTGTCCTGGAACTGCCGTCGCGCGATGCCGCCGTACGATGGGCCGCGAAGATCGCCCAAGCTTGCAGATGCTCGCAGGAACTCCGCGAGTTCGGGTACGACGCGGAGAGCTGACCGTCCGGGGTGGAGAAGACAGGGAATCTGAGATTTGAGATTTGAAATTTGAGATTTGAGAACGCAGGGGAATGGGAGAAAGACAGGGAATGTACGCCCTCGGGCAGGACTGGAGTTTCACGCGGAGGCGCGGAGACGCGGAGACGCGGAGACGCGGAGACGCGGAGAAATACGGGCGAAGGGAACGTGAGAAAGAACGCCGGCCCCCTCACCCCGGCCCTCTCCCCAGCAGCGGGGAGAGGGAGAAAGACAGAGCGTCGCGAACCCGGCGCGCGGGGCGCCCCTCCTAGTTGCGCCGCTGGTCGCTTTTCCCGCGAATTGCTAGACTCACGGCTTGCGCAGGGCCCTACGCCCGCTTCCTGGCGGACTCGCTCCGCTTCCTCGACTTTTCCGGCGATATACACGGCATGAAGACCGACGAGCTTCGCGAAAAATACCTCGAATTCTTCGTCTCCAAGGGCTGCTCACGCCAGGCAAGCGACGTGCTGGTCCCCACCTGGGATCCCAGCGTGCTGTTCACCCCGGCCGGCATGAACCCTTTTAAAGACCACTTCCTGGGGAAGGTGAAGCTCGATTTCACCAAGGCCACCAGCTGCCAGAAGTGCCTGCGCACGGGCGACATCGACAACGTGGGCAAGACCGCCTATCACCACACGTTCTTCGAGATGCTCGGCAACTTCAGCTTCGGCGACTACTTCAAGCGCGAAGCGATCAACTGGGCCTGGGAGTTCCTGACCAGCAAGACGTGGATGGGCATGGATCCCGCCCGCCTGTCGGTCACCGTCTATCTGGACGACGATGAAGCGGCCGGAATCTGGATGAACGACATCGGGCTGACCAGCGACCGCATCACCCGTTGCGGCGAGGACGAGAACTTCTGGCCGGCCAACGCCCCCAGCCAGGGCCCCGACGGCGTCTGCGGCCCCTGCAGCGAAATCTATTACAAGCCCGAGAAGGGGAACTCGGTCGAGATCTGGAACCTGGTCTTCACGCAGTTCAATCGCGTGGGGAACCCGCCGGACAACCTCCGCCCGCTCCCCAGCAAGAACATCGACACCGGCATGGGCCTGGAGCGCTGCGCCGCCACCATGCAGGGGGTGGACACCAACTACCACATCGACACGATCCGCCCCATCGTGGCCGCGGCCGCCGAGATCTGCGGCATGTCGTACGACCCGGCCAGCGACGCCGGCCGGCGATTCCGCCGCATGGCCGATCACGCCCGGGCTTGCACGTTCGCCATTCACGAGAACGTCTATCCGGGCCCGGATAAGCAGAAGTACGTCATCCGCCGGCTGCTGCGTCGCGCTGTGCTGGATGGCCGCCAGTTGGGCATGGCCGACCCGTTCCTGCACAAGCTGGTGCCGATCGTGGCCGAGATGATGAAGACTCCGTACCCCGAGCTGGGCGAGACGATCAGCCGCGTCACCGATGTCATGAAGCGCGAAGAAGAGAACTTCTTCGGCACGATCGACACCGGCCTGGCGAGGATCGAGAAGATCTTCCACCAGATGAAGAACGACAATCAGGTCATGGTCGGCGGCCAGGAAGCCTTCGACATGTACCAGACTTACGGCTTTCCGCCCGAGCTATTCGAGACGCTGGCCTCGGAAAAGAACCTGACGTTCGATTGGCCAGGCTTCCGCAAAGCCATGGGGAAGCACGGCGAGATTTCGGGGCCGACGGACAAGCGCGAGCTGTTCAAGTCCGGCCCGCTCGACGCCCTGAAGCGCGCCGTGCACGAGTCCACCTTCCTGGGCTACGAGTCGGTCGAAGCCGAGGCCAAGATCGTCGGTATCGTGGCCCACGACGAGCTGTGCGAGAAACTGCAGGAAGTGAACCATGCCGACTCGATCGTTGTGGTGCTGGATCGCTCTCCGTTCTATGGAGAATCCGGCGGCCAGATGGGAGATAAGGGCCAGTTGATCGGCGAGAATGCCGTGTTCGAGGTGATCGACACCCAGCGCGACGGCGATCTGATCCTGCACAAGGGCCATCTGCGCAGCGGCTGGTTGAAGCTCGGACAGACGGTCAAGGCCAAGGTCGATCTGGCCCGTCGGCAAGGCATCCGCCGGGCCCACTCGGCCACACACATTCTGCATCATGCTTTGCAGAAGCACCTGGGCTCCCACGCTCAGCAGCAGGGCTCGAAGGTCGACGACGACTTCCTGCGCTTCGACTTCACCAACCCCAAGGCGGTGAGTGCGGAAGAGCTGATCAAGATCGAAGACGAAGCCAATGAGAAGGTCACGCTGGCCGCGCCGATTGATTGGAAGCGGCTGCCGATCGCCGAGGCCCGCAAGGCCGGGGCGATGATGCTCTTTGGCGAGAAGTACCCGGACCCGGTCCGCATGGTCTCGATGGGCGAGTTCAGCAAGGAACTTTGCGGCGGCACGCACGCCGACAACACTGGACAGATCGGCCTGCTGAAAATCGTAAGCGAAGAGAGCGTCTCGGCCGGCACGCGGCGGATCACGGCCCTGACCGGCAAGGGGGCGCTCGAGTACGTCCGTAAGCGCGAAGCCTTGCTCCGCGAAACCGCCCAGGCCTTGAAGGCCCCGGTCGACGAACTACCGCAGCGCGTGGCCGGTCTGGCCAAGGAAGTCCGCGAGTTGAAGAAGAGCGGCGGCGGAGCGCCGGCCGCAGCAGTAACGATCACGGCCGATCAGTTGATTGCCGGCGCCGTGGAAGTCGGCGGGGCCAAGCTGGTGGTCGAAGAGATCCCCGGCGGCTCGCAGGATGCCCTGCGGCTGCTGATCGACCAGGTACGCAAGAAGGCCGATCCGGCAGCGATCCTGCTGGCCAGCCGTGCCGACGACAAAGTGCTGTTGATCGCGGCCATCTCGAAGACGCTGCAGTCGAAAGGCCTGAACGCCAGCGACTGGGTCAAGCATGCGGCCAAGCTTGTCGACGGCGGCGGTGGCGGCCGTGCCGACATGGCCCGGGCCGGCGGCAAGATTCCGGGCAAGATCCCCGAGGCGCTCGAGGCGGGCAAGCAGTTCATGCAGGGTGCGCTGGCGAAGTAGGCCGGCGACTTCGGAAGCAAAAGAACGCAACCCAGGGCAGCCGAGCGACGGCGGCCCTGGGTTGTTTGTTTTTCGGCGGGGAGTTGAATCCCGGCGGGATCCCAGCGATTAGCCCCGGGTTGGCGGCGCAGCCGCCTACCCGGGGATCCCGCGACATCTCCGCTCGTCTCTCTCGCGTGGTGTCGTGCGGGCTTACGCCCGGACGACACCACGCGAGAGGCATTGCGAGAACGGAGGGAGGAGGGGCGAACGTGTACCCCGGGTAAGCGGCTTCGCCGCCAACCCGGGGCTAATCGCTGCGATCCCTCCGGGATCAACTCATGGCGGCACCCGTCACAAGGGCCGTTGGGGCTGTAGCTCGCACGGGCCGCGTGCCAAACGGAAAACCCGGGGCTAATCGCTGCGATCCCTCCGGGATCAACTCATGGCGGCACCCGTCACAAGGGCCGTTGGGGCTGTAGCTCGCACCGGCCGCGTGCCAAACGGAAAACCCGGGGCCAATCGCTGGGATCCCTCCGGGATCAACTCATGGAGGCACCCGTCACAAGGGCCGTTGGGGCTGTAGCTCGCACGGGCCGCGTGCCAAACGGAAAACCCGGGGCTACGTGTTTCTTTCAGGTCGGGGAGGGCTACTCTGCGGCCCGCGCTAAATCGCTTCCCCGCGGAGCCGCGCCACTTCGTACGCGTCCTTGTCGCCGCGGCCCGACAGGCAAACCGCCACGATCTCGCTCGGCTTCTTCGTCGCCGCGATCTTCATCGCGTGGGCGATCGCGTGCGAACTCTCCAGCGCGGGCAGAATCCCCTCGGCTCGGGCCAGCGTGCCGTAGGCCGCCAGGGCCTCGTCGTCGCGGCAACTGGTATAGCGCACCCGACCGGCGTCTTTCCAGTAGCTGTGCTCGGGACCGACGCCGGGATAGTCGAGCCCGGCCGAGATCGAATGCACGTCGCAGGTCTGGCCATCCTCGTCCTGCATCACATAGCTGAAACTGCCGTGCAGAATGCCCGGTTCGCCGTACGAAAGCGGACTGGCGTGTTCCCCCGGCTTGTCCGAGCGGCCGCCTGCCTCGACGCCGACCAGCTCGACTTCGGGATGCTCGACAAACGGATAGAACATGCCGGCCGCGTTGCTGCCGCCGCCGACGCAGGCCACCACGCAGTCGGGCAGCCGGCCCAGTTGCTCGCGGCTTTGGGCGATCGTTTCGCGGCCGATCACCGCCTGAAAGTCGCGGACAATCCGCGGAAACGGATGGGGCCCGACCACCGAGCCGATGATGTAGTGGGTGTGCTCGACGGAACTCATCCAGTCGCGCATGGCCTCGTTGATGGCGTCGCGCAGGGTCCGCGAGCCGCTGGTCACGGGGCGGACTTCGGCCCCCAGGGTCTTCATGTTGAAGACGTTCAGCTTCTGCCGGCGGATGTCTTCTTCGCCCATGTAGACCACACAGGTCAGCCCGAAGCGGGCACAAGCGGTCGCACTGGCCACACCATGCTGGCCGGCGCCGGTCTCGGCAATGACCCGCTTCTTGCCCATACGCAGGGTCAGCAGGGCCTGGCCCAGGGTGTTGTTGATCTTGTGAGCGCCGGTGTGGTTCAGATCTTCGCGCTTCAAATAGATCTGGGCCCCGCCGCACTGTTCGCTGAGCCGCTTGGCATGGTAGAGCGGAGAGGGCCGCCCCACGTAGTGCTTCAGCAAGTCGGCCAGTTCGGCCTGAAAGTCGGGATCGGCCTGGGCTTTCTGGTAGTCCGCGGCCAGCTCGTCCAGGGCCCGCATCAGGGTCTCAGGGACGTAGCGCCCCCCGAAGGCGCCAAAACGGCCGGCGGTATCAGGCACTTGGGAAGTCGCGGACATGCAGAAAACCTCGGGAGGGAACGCGAAGCGGGACCTTCGCATCGTAACCCGAAGGGGCCCGAAGGAAAACGGGGTGGCTGCGCTGGGGGGGGCACGTCGGGCGCTTACTTCGATTCCGGAATGACCTTCAGATTTGCCAGCCAGGCCAGCGACTTCTCCTGCCAGGCATCCCACATCGGGCCTTTGTAGCCGTTCAGTCCGTGACCGCCTGAGGGGAGTTCCAGCAACTGCGAGGGGACCTTGTTCGCCTGCAAGGCCTCGTAGAACATCTTGCTATTCTCGATCGACACGACCTTGTCGTCCACCGGATGGGCTAGAAATGTCGGCGGAGTCTTGGCCGTGACTTGCTTCTCATTCGAGTACAGATCCATGAGCGCGGCCGGCGGGTCCTTGCCCAACAGATTCTGCCGCGAGCCGCCATGCCCCTTTTCCCCCATCGTGATCACGGGATAGACCAGGATCGCGAAGTCAGGCCGGCTGGAGACCCGCTCGACCGCATCCGCGGCGCTGGCGTCCCCTTCGTCGAAGTGCGTGGCCGCCGTCGAAGCCAGATGACCGCCGGCCGAGAAGCCGATGATGCCGATCTTGGCCGGATCGATGCCCCACTCTTTGGCGTTAGTCCGCACGGTGCGCACGGCGCGGTTGGCATCGGCCAACGGGACGGAACTTCGCCCGGCCGGCAGGCGATACTCGAGTACCACTCCCGTGATGCCGCGTTTGTTCAGCCAGGCGGCGATGCCATGCCCCTCGGCCCCCGTCACCAGACCGCCGTAGCCTCCGCCCGGACAGATGATCGCCACGGCGCCGTTGGGATCTGCCGCACGATGCACCGTGATAAACGCGTCCTTCTCTTCGAACTTTCCGTCGCCGATCGGAGCTTTCCCCTTCCACAAGGCAATACGTTGCGGCTGCGCGGTTTCTTGAGCCGAAGCCAGTGGGGCAGCGACCAGCAGCAGAACGATAGCCGATGCGAGAGACAGGAGAGGCTTCACGGGGTGCTCCCTGAGAGAGGATATTCGGAAGGGTTAGCGGAGTGCATGCCAGAATGAAGGCAAGAAACCCTCGCCTGGTGCGAAGTGCGCTATGTTGGCCGAAGGGCGCCCCCTCCGCAAGCGGATTCGCGCAGCGGATCATCCATTGGCATGCGGACCACGTTCTATCGTGTTAGAATACCTCGCACGCGAAGCATCCTCCCCTTGGAGGCACCCCATGGCAACCCTCGACACTAGCCCGCTGCCGAACCCTGCGCACGGCCCCCATGGCCCTCCGTTGCGTCATGGAGATCGGTTGAGTCAGCAGGAGTTCCATCGTTTGTACTTGCTGTGTCCCCCCAACGAGCGATGGGAACTGATCGAGGGAGTGGTGCACATGGCATCTCCGTTGCGCCGACGTCATGGTCGAAAGCACTTTCAGTTGGGCGGACTGCTGCTCTGCTATGAAACCGCAACCCCCGGAGTCGAAGGTTACGACAACGCTACGCTGGTGCTGGGAGACGAGTCCGAAGTCCAGCCGGATCTGCTGCTGCGGATTGTCCCCGCGGCTGGCGGCCAAAGCCGCGACCTGCAAGGCGACTACCTGGGGGGCGGTCCGGAACTGGTGGTCGAGATCGCGCACAGCTCGCGCGACGTAGACCTGGGTGCCAAGCGACTCGACTATCAACGGGCTTCTGTGCAGGAGTACCTGGTCCTGATCGTGGCAGAAAAGCGGCTGGCGTGGTTCGACCTGCCGGCCCAGAAGGAACGGGCCCCTGACTCCGACGGCATCTTCCGCTCGCGCAGCCTGCCCGGATTGTGGATCGAACCTGCCGCTCTTGCCGCAGGCGATATGAGCCGTGCCATGGCAGTCCTGCAGTTGGGCTTGAACAGCGAAGAACACCAACAGTTCGCCCAGCGACTTGCCGCTGCACTCGATGGCAACTCCGAAAGTGGATCTTGAAAGCCGAAACGTGCACTGGGAGCCCCTGCGTTGAGCCGATACCTGGTCCGACTCTCTCTCTGCCTGGCGCTGTGGCAACTGCCACAGCAAGCGATTGCGCAGACTCCCTTCCCGCCGTACACCGGCGATGTGTTGACCGTTGCCGGTGTCGAGAACACCTTCGACGAAGTCCGCCCGGCGCTCGAGATGCTCAATCGCGAGTCGAAGCAGAAGTACTACGCCGTCGTGATTCGCAACTGTGGGCCAGGCAAAGGGGCCTCCATCGACTATGTCGACCGCCTGTATCTCGACTGGCAATCGCAGGCCAATCGCAAGGGACAGCCGCTTGATCCTGATCGCTCGGTGCTGATTCTGCTGGCGGTCGAGAACCGTCTGCTCGCCGTCCATCCCGGCGGCGAGTTGCAGGGCGAGTACGGGCTGCAAGGGCCGACGATCGATCGGGAACTGGTGCAGCGCTACTTCGTCCCCCAGGCCAAGGCGGGGAATCCCGGCCGAGGTCTCGTCCGCCTGGCGCAGGAGATCGACAAGTGGCTGGCAGCCAAGGATGCTGCCAAAGCAGCCGAGAGCCAAGCCAAGATCGCCCGGACTGCCGAACTGAAGCGCACCGCCGAAAAGTCGCTGGAAGGGGCCAATCGTCTGGCTGCAGAAGTCCGTCAGGAACTCGCCGCGCGGCAGACCGCCGGCTTCGCACTCGACACGCAGTCTGAAACTCTCCGAATCGCTGAAGAAAAGCTGGCCGGTGCCGTGGACTTGCCTGCGCGCAATCCGCAGGCCCTCCTCGCGTTGACGCAATCGATCGAGAAAGAGCTGCTGGGCGTGCAGAAAGAGCTGCGGCAGTTGCTGGCCATCCAGCACGACGCCGTGCAACAGCTCGAAAAAAACGAGGCCGCGCTGCTGCTGGCCGAAAAGTCCGTGGAGGAACGGAGCCACGCCGATCTGGCCGTCGGGCCGGCTCAGGCGCAGCTTGAGGAAGCCCGCCAGCAGAATCTCGCCGCCCGCGGCAAGCTCGCGTCCGATCCGCGACAGGCGCTCGCCTTGGCTGATCAGGCCTCCGCCGGGATCAAGCGGGCCAAGGACGAGGCCGAGGAACTCCCCAAGCTGCGCGGCGAGTTGAACACCTGGTCCGAAAAAGCCGAGGCCGAGGCCCTGCGCGTGGAAGCCTTGCTGGCCAGCGCCAAGCAGGCCGGGGTGCGCATGCCCGACGAGGAAGAGAAGTTCCAGGCGTTTCAATCGCAGCTCGCCAAGACCCGCGAGACGCAGGCGGAAAACTACCGCAGCGCGATTGCCGCCTACACATCGACCACCGAGAAGCTGCAGGCCCAGGCCCGGCGGGTCGATGTGGCCCGGTCGAGCCGCCTGTTCACCACGCGCACGCTTCCCTTCTCTGCGTTTGGCTTGCTGGCAGCCTGCGGTGCGGGAGCCTTCGGTTGGAAGCTCCGCGGCTATCTGGCTCTCAAGCATCGGGCCGAAGCCGAGCTGGCCAAGTTCCAGGCCGAAGGGGTCGACCTGCTCGAGAAGCTCGACGCACTGAAGAAGCGGCACCAAATGCTTCCCTTCAGCGATCGTGACTTCAGCGAGCCAATGGCCGGTGCGACGTTGGCCAGCTACCAGGCCTGCGAGACCGCGCTCGACAAAGTCCGCGAGAGCTGGCTGACGATCATGGACGTTCGCCGGCAGGTCGAGGGGCTGGTGGAGCTGGAAAAATTTCTGGGGACCGAGAACTACCAGAAAGCCCTGGAGATCATGGCCGCCACGCCGCAGGCGGTCGGCGCCGACGAGCAATACCAGCAGATCGTCGCTCACCTGGACCTGCTGGAAAACGCCCACGAACAGGCCGAGCCGCTCCTGAAATCGGTCGATGCCGCGCGGGAGCATCGCGCGGCGCAACTCGAGGAACTTCGCACGGCCGGCTTGATGACGGCGCCCTACGAGCCCGAACTGGCCGTCTGCAGCGAGATGGCCGAAGCGGCCCGCAAGATTCTGAAGGCCGATCCCATCGACGCCAAGAAGATCCTGAACGATGCGGCCGCGCGCGATGCGGCCCTGGCCCAGCGCGTGGGGAACGTCTTGGCCCGCTGGCCGGAGTCGCAGGGGGCGCTCGCCCGGCTGCAGGAAGTCAGCCAGCGAGCCCGCAGTCAGCGAAGCGAGGGGCTGCTGCTGACCGAGGACGAGGCGAATCCCGATTCGTTCCTAAGCAGGAGCGAGAAGGCCCACGCCGCCGCGGTCGAGGCCTTACAGCAGGGAGACGCCGAGCTGGCCGCCTCGCAAATCGCCGAGTCGCTACGAGAGTCCGGCGAGGCCGCCTCGCGAATCGACGCCCAACTAGCCGCGCGGCAATTCGTGAGCGAGGCCATCCCCGCGCGCCGCATCGACACGGCGCGCCTGTCCGAGCAACTGGGCCTGGCGCAGGCCGCGCGCGAGGAACTGGAGCGCGACTTCGCCGAGCCCTCGTGGCACGATGTCGCGCAGAACGTCGCGCAGGCCCGTGCGCTCACGCAGGCAGGCGTCTCGCGTGCCGATCATGCCGAAAGCCTGGCGGCCGCGCCAACGCAGCGCTATCTGGCCGCCGCTGAACTGCTGAAGCAAGCGGCTGCAGATCAGCAGCAGGCCAACAGCCTGACCGCCGCGATTTTGGCGCGTCGCAAGGATCTGGATGATCTGCGCAGCCGCTCCCGCCAGGAACAGAATCGCCTGACCGAACTGGCGGCCCGCATGCGCAGTTCGCGGGCCTCGCACGAGCGGATCGTCAGTGCCGAAGCCGATCGTCTGCTCGTCTCGGCGGAGCGTCTGATCGACGGACTGCGCGATCAACTCCGTGCAGCTCAGCCTCATTGGCCTGCCATTGCCGAGCAGCAACAGCAGGCCTCCGCCGGTTTGCAGGCTTCAGAAGAACGCGCCCAGCGCGATATCAAATCGCACACGGACCTGACGCAGCGGCTGCCCATCGTGGGACAGCAGGGGCAACGGGTGAACGAACTGCTGCGTTCCAGCACAGCCGATCGCGCCCGCGCCAATGAGCGTTACCATTCCGCGGCCATCGTGCTGGCCCGCATTGCCGAGCAGGCCCGCGGCGCCAAGGCCGAGTGGGTGACGCTCCTCAAGCAGCTTGCCGACACTGCCGCCGATTTCGAGAAGGCCGACGCCTGGGCCCGCGAAGACATCCGCCTGGCGCAACAGGCGCGCGATGCATTGGTCGAGGCCGAGCGCGAGGTGCAGCGAGCCAAGACCTTCTATCGCTCGGGCATCTCAGCCGACACGTCGGTGGCTCAATCGCAACTGGCGCAGTCCGCCCGCGAACAGGCCGCGCAAGACTACGAGCAGGCCATCACTTTGGCGGGCTCGGCCATGCGTGCCGCCCGCGACGCTCACAACGATGCGATACGAGAGGCCCAAAATCGCGAAGAGCGGTTGGAGGCCGAGCGTCGCCGACGTCTGCAGGAGCAAGCCCTGGCGGCCGCGCTGCTGGCTTCTCAGGCCCGGCCCAGCTATGGCGCCTCGACCTTCGGCGGCTCGAGCCGCTCTTCGGGCGGATGGTCTTCGTCCGGCTCGTCTTCCCCTTCGTCCTCTTCCTCAAGCTCCTACTCCAGCGGCTCGAGTGAGAGCAGTTGGTAGCAGCCCGCTGGGCTCGCGTGTTAGCCTTTGCCCGGCTTCAAAAAGTACTCGCGCTCAAAGTCTCCGCCGCGCAGGGTCCAGTCGAACTGGTCGGTATATTTGGTCAGCACGTTGGCCACCAGTTCCTTCTGCAGATTTGTGTCGCGGACGATGTCGGCCAACACGGCCTTCTGCACCTTCTTCAAATGCTCGCTGACCGTCCCCTTGGCGTCTTCGACGATCTTGTCCAGTTTGGGGTTGCCGCCTGTGCTCATCGTCTCTCTCCGCGTCTGATGGTGGTTCGTAGGCTTGCTCGCTGTCGGACGGTTCCGATTGTTGATTGCAGCAGGGGGAAAGTCCACGGCCTACCACGGTGCGCGTGGACCGGACTTGGCCGATTTCTGATGTCGCCGGGCGTATCGCTCGAAGGCCGACTGGGCCTTTCTCGAAGTGCGTCGGCCGCTACTTCGTCGGCTCGAGAACGAGTGGTTCGTTTCCGGGGCGGGCGTCGTATTTCACCGTCTCGCCGCTCGCTTCGACGGTCGTCGACTTCGAGCCTTGCGTCACCTTCACACGCTTCCACGCAGCGGGAACTTGCGTGACCAACGTCAAGGGAGCGTCGTACTTCTTGGCATCGGCGGCGGTCGTCAGCCGGAGCCGTATCTGTTTGGCGCTGACTTCTGCCACTTCAACTTTCGACGCGATACGCTCCATCTCATATTTGTGGATCGAGATCGGATCGGTTAGCCACAGTTGATCGCGTTTGGCGTCGACGAAGTCGAGCAACGTCAGGAACGCAGGGACGTCGATACTCAGCCATTCGCCACCGACGCCGTGAAAGGCGACCGCATCGGGTTTGCCCGAAGCGAGCGCCTTTTCGACCCGCGCGATCATCGCCGCGGCGTCTTTCATGTTAATCTGCGCGAACTGGACGTTCGGCCGCAGCACCAGGCCGTGCTTCTTCAGCAGCCCTTCCAACTCCTCTTCGGTGACGTTCCATTTCCCTTTCGGCACGCCGGGGCGGCCAAAGGAGATCAGCGTCGGTTTCTGCCCCGCGGCGGCGGCGATCTTCTGGAGCACGTCGTTGCACTTCGTGAGCTCTTCCTCGCAGTTCGCCAGGTCGGCGGCCCCTTTGTGCGTGAACGTGTGATTGGCCAGGACCATGCCCGCGGCCGGCATCTCCTCTTCCCAGACCGCTTTGTGTTTTTCGTAGTGGCCCGAGCCTGGGTTGACGTAAAAGACGCCGATGAGCCGCCGCCGCTTGAGTTCCGGCAGCACGGTGGCCACGTGACTCGGCATGCTGTCGTCGAACATCAATACAAACGGGGCCCGCTTGTCATCCTTCCACGGGGCGACGTGTGTTTTGCCGGGCTCTGCGGCATACGAACGCGACGTCAACAAAGCCCCGAGCACCAGGGCGACCGTCGTCCATCGTGTCCCTGGTCGTCGCAGCCGATTGCGTCGCTTGGATTCGCAGCCCATTTCTTACTCCCGCGGGTGTATCACCGTGTGTTCGTAGCGTACGTCGAGTCTGCGATTCTCACCGACCTGATGCTCGAACGCCAGTCTCCTCCGCCGCAGATGGGGCAGTCGTGATGCTCGTGCAGGTTGATCGCGCGCAAAGAATAGGCCGCTGAGTGGGCGAAAAGCCCTGCTAGCGGCCTTATGAAATGCGGGAGACAGGAATTGAACCTGCACACCTTTCGGTCGCGTTTGCCAGGCGGCTACACTCAGGACGGTTGGAAGCCGAGTGACGGCGCAAGCGGAAGATTGGTGGCATCGTATGAGGATGACCGAGATTCGACGGGCCCTTGAACCGCTTGGTTGGCAATTTGAGGGGCCATACTTCACAAGTCCGGTAGGAGGCTGCTGGATTACTCCCTCGGATCTCGCTTCCCCTCTCAAGATCTATCTGCCGATTGCCTGCCGGAGGGAACTGGCGTTGCGAGAGGGAGGCTCTCGCCACCTTCAGGATTATGTGAATCTGATGCGCGTGCTGGAAATGGATCCCTCGGTTTCCCAGATCGTCTCGCTCGTGCGAGCCATGAGCGAAATCGTGACGGGATGGGCCGCCCAGCACGGCGCGACCGTTTCCCTTTGGGACTTCAGTCTGCCTGCCGTGCGCGCGACGGCCAAACACCCCCAAGTGGGTATCGCCTGTCTCGATTGCCAACTGGAGGACAACGCGGTCTCGCTGCTCACGTACCATTGGTGGGACGGCCTTTCGTCGGGGATCCGCCGAAGCTGGCGAGAGGACATCGGTATTTTCGCAGCGTCGACGGGACCGCTGAAGGCGGGGCTCGACCAAGGGCTTCGCCTGCTCCTGGAATCTCATGAGTTCACCTCCTCGACGCTACTCAGCGGAGGGAGCGAGGCCGCCCGTTCCAATCGAGCGTGGGAAGATGGATTTGAAGTTCTTCACTGAGTATCGGAAGCTTGGGCCGGAGCGGCCCGCGCAAAAAAAAGCCCGTCAGGAAGATCTACTCCGACGGGCTCCAGTGCGGGAGACAGGAATTGAACCTGCACACCTTTCGGTACTAGATCCTAAGTCTAGCGCGTCTGCCAGTTCCGCCACTCCCGCAGCGTTGTGCAACAACAGTTTCCGGCTTTTGCCCCGGATCGTCAACCACCGGCTCCCTGGCGAGGATTGGTGAGGCCTTCGCCATCCGAGTGTTGGCGCGGCGGAGAATATAGGATCAACGTACCCGTCCGATCATCTTCTGCTAAAATGCGGCCGACAAATCCTGCCCGTCTCGAAGCGGCCGAGAACTTGCGGGGGCTTTCATCGGTCCCCCTCGATCACCCGGCCCATCCGTTCGCGGGTGACGACGTGGGACGCTACCGTCAATCCTTTCTCGCGAGCCCTCGATGACCCGCTTTGCTGCGCATGCCGGACCGCTTGCTCTCCTTACGGCGCTGGCGACCCTGTACTTCATGCCGCTGGTCCTCTCGCCAACGCAGACGATCTACTCGCCGCACTCCGATTTTCTCTCGGTCCACCTGCCGTCGAAGCAGTTTCTGATGCATCGCCTGCGGACCGACGGGGAACTCCCCCTCTGGAATCCGTGCACATTCTCGGGCCAGACATTCATCGGCGACACGCAGGTCTCGGCCTTCTACCCGCCGCAGGCCATTCTGTATCTGTTGCCAGAGAGTGCGCTCGGCGCTGGCATGAGTTGGCTGGCGTACTTTCATGTGCTGCTGGCCGGCTGGGGTGCCTACGGCTACGCGGCGTCGCGCAGGATGCCGCCGTGGTATGCCTTCGTGGCGGGGCTGGGATTCATGTTTGGCGGCAAGTGCCTGATCCACTCGTTCGAGGCCGGGCATTACTACGTGCTGCCCGTGGCCTGGCTTCCGATCCTGGTCGGTACGCTCGAAAGGGCCATCGCCCGGCGTTCGCTGTTTCTCGGCACGCTGGCCGGCGTCGTGTTCGGGATCGTCGTGCTGGGCGCTTATCCGTACATCATGCTCTATATGGGTTTGTTCACCGCCGCCTGGTGCCTGGGACTGGTATTTGTGGATGCGGCTCCGGAGGGCACCCCGCGGTCGCGGCTCTCGCAAATGGCGGTCTGCGGCGCGTACGGCGTGTACTGCGTGATCCTGGGGAGCGCCCTGGCCGCGGTGCAACTGTTGCCGGGGCTGGAAGCCGGATCGTATGCCACTCGCAGCCTGGGCATTCCGGCCACCAACCAGTTTCGCGGCGGCCTCGAATCGATGGTCACCCTCACGGGCCGGGCAGTCGTGACCCCGAATTTCGAGTTCGAGGGCGGGCTGGGCGTGCTCTGGCTGGCGCTGGCCGTGCTGGGCGGCGTGTGGCTTTGCGGCCGGCCCCGCTTCTACGGCATTATGGCGCTGAGTGTGCTGTTTTATGTCGTTGCGTTGGCTCCGTTGTTGCAGGGCCTGCCCGGCTTCAGGTACTTCCGCATTCCCTCGCGGGCGCTGGTGCTGGCGCCGTTTCCAATCAGTCTGCTGGTCGCCGAGTGCCTGTTGGCTCTGTGTGGTCCTCGTCGCCAGCCGATTCGCGAAATCGCCCAGCCGCGTGTCGTGCTGCTGAAAGTGCTGTTCGCGCTGAGCATCCTGCAAGGAATGTATGCGATGATCCGCGTCGCGCAGGGGCAAGTGTGCGTGATCAAGGCCTATTGGCTGATCCTCCCCATCACGACGGCTTGTGCCTGGTGGCTGCTCGGGCTGACGCAAAGCAAAGAAGTCGCGGGCGGCTCGGGACCCGATCGTGGACCGTTCGTGTTTCGGGCCCTCGTGTTGCTGCTGGCCGTCGATTTGATTTCGCTGACTGGTTTCTTGATCCATACGGTCCCTTGGGATTCGCTCACACGGCCCTCGGCACTGGTGGCCGAATTGCTGCGACATACCGAGGGTCAGTTCGGCCGGGCGCGAGTCATTTCGCGCAACCCGCAGGAATCCTTCAGTACACGGACTCCGCTTTGGCCCAACCAGCAGGACATGCTCGGCCTTGAGACGGTGGGCGGCTACAATCCGACCGATGTGCTCCGCTATAGGCAGTACCTGCAGATGACCAGTGGCAGCGACGCTCCGCTGGTGCCTACGCAGGGTGCGTTTAGTTACCCTGTGCTGGAGAGTTTTCCGGTCCGCAACAAACGACTGCTCGACCTGCTGGGCGTTCGCTTTCTCATTCAGCCGCGCTGGAACGACGCGCAGGCCAAGAAGCCCTATCTGCTGCCGGGAGAAGACGACGTGGCCAGCGACCCGCGTTGGCGCGTACTCCAGGCAGATGAAAAGCCCCGAACGTTCGACGTGCTGGGGGGTGGGCTGATCGATCTGCCTTTGTACGTGTTGTACGAGAACACCGAGGTCCTGCCGCGCGTCTGGGTCGTGGGCCAGGCACGCCCGCTCCCGACCGGCGACCAACGCATGCCGGCGCTGGCCACCGGGGACTTCCGTCAAATGGTTTTTCTGGAAGAGATCGCGGAGCCTGTGACGCGCGGGACCTTGGCGGTCGGCCGTGAAGTTCAACGGATCGACAGTCGGCCCAATCGTGTGGAGGTCCGCGTCGACTCGGGCGAGCCTGGCTATCTGGTGTTGGCCGACATCTGGACGCCCGGCTGGGAGTGCACGGTCAACGACGTAGCGGTCCCGGTGAAAAGGGGGAACTTTCTGTTCCGCGCGGTGGAGATCCCGGCGGAGAAGTGCGACGTGACGTTCCGCTTTGAGCCAAAGAGCTACACACGGGGCAAGGTCGTTTCGCTGGTGGCTCTGGTGTTCGCCGCATTGATGCTGGCCGTGAGCTACCGGCGGCGCGATCTTGTCTCGCCTGTTTTGTAGCTGCGTTCCTTAAAGGGGCGGGCACGCCCGCGGTGTAACTAATTCGCTTTCATTGCATTCTACCGACCCTGCTTGCCTTCCCAATAACCTCCGCTGCTATCACCCGCGATTGCTCTTCCCCCCGATCGCAGCTTTCCTGTACGTTGCCGCCCGACTGGGAAATACCGCGCGACCGCAGGATGCCATCGCGCCGCCGCCAGTCGGCTGTTTCAGGATGAAACTGTCGCGGAGTTGCAGGGATGCAGAGTCCGAAACAATATCTCGTCACCGGCTGCGCGGGCTTTATCGGCTCGCATGTCTGCCGTCGGCTCGCCGAAGCCGGGCATCGCGTGCTGGGCATCGATAACCTCAACGATGCCTACGATCCGCAGCTCAAACGCTGGCGGCTCTCGCAACTCGCCCCGCTTCCCAACTTCTGCTTCCAGCGGCTCGATATCTCGCGCCCTCGCGAACTGACCCGGCTGTTTGCCTCGTGCGCGAACGAACGAACCGATGGCCCGCCCGTCGACGCCGTGCTGAATCTGGCCGCTCGCGCCGGAGTCCGGGCCAGCGTCGACAATCCCTGGGTCTATCTCGAAACCAACGCAGGCGGAACTCTGAATCTGCTCGAGGCCTGCCGCCAGTACGGCATCCCCAAGTTCGTGCTCTCGTCCACATCCAGCCTCTACGGTCGGCACAACGCGGTCCCCTATCGCGAAGACGCCAGTACCAGCCGGCCGGTTTCGCCCTACGCAGCGTCCAAGCAATCGGCCGAGGCCTTCACCTATGCCTATCACTCGCTGCACCAGCTCGATGTGAGCGTGCTCCGCTACTTCACGGTCTATGGCCCGGCCGGCCGCCCGGACATGAGCGTCTTCCGCTTCATCCGCTGGATTGCCGAAGGGGAACCGCTGGATGTCTACGGAGACGGCTCGCAGCGCCGCGACTTCACCTACATCGACGACATCGTGCGGGGGACCATCGCCGCGATTCGGCCGGTGGGCTACGAAACCATCAACCTGGGGAGCGATCGCCCCGTGGAACTGCGGGCGATGATCTCAAACCTCGAGAAGCTGCTCGATCGCCCCGCCAAGCTGCGTTTCCATCCGGTCCATCCGGCCGATGTCGAAGCCACCTGGGCGGACATCACCAAAGCCAAACGCCTGCTCGACTGGTCGCCAGCCGTCACGCTGGAAGAGGGCCTGGCCCACTGCGTCGCCTGGTATCGCGCCCACCGCGACTGGGCGCAGCACGTCGCCCTGGACGCCCCTTCGCTTTCGATTCATCGTCCTGCGGCCACGACAGGACCCCATCGCAAAGCGGCCTAAACGTTCTCACACTAACCACTAGTCTCTAACCGCTAGTCACTTCCCCCATGTACATCTCTGTCGTCGTGCCGGTTTACAACGAAGAGGACAACATCCGCCTGCTCCACGAAGGGCTGGCGCCGGTCCTGTCGGGGATGAACGTCCCGTACGAGATGTTGTTCGTCGACGACGGCTCGAGCGACGGCACGCGTGATGAGTTGCGCTACGTGGCCAGGCAGGATCCGCATGTCAAAGTGGTCGAGCTGCGCCGCAACTACGGCCAGACCGCCGCCATGGATGCCGGCCTGCGGCACGCGACGGGCGAGATCATTGTGACCATGGATGGCGACCTGCAAAACGATCCCGCCGACATCCCCATGATGGTGGCCAAGATCGAAGAGGGCTACGACCTGGTGCATGGCTGGCGCAAGAACCGCCAGGACACGTTCATCAACCGCAAGCTCCCCAGTATGATCGCCAACGGGCTGATCTCGCGGGTCACCAAGTTTCCGGTCCACGACCTGGGCTGCACCTTGAAGGCAATCCGCAAAGAGATCGCCCAGGAGCTGAAGCTCTACGGCGAGATGCACCGCTTCATTCCCATTCTGGCCCGCTGGCATGGGGCCCGCACGGCCGAGGTCGTCACGCGGCATCACGCCCGACGGTTCGGCAAAACGAAATACGGCATCGGCCGCACCTTCCGGGTGATCCTGGACCTGCTGACCGTGAAGTACCTGATCCAGTACATGACTAGCCCCATGAAGCTCTTCGGCGGCATCGGCCTGGGGTGCCTGGCGGGCGGATTCCTGAGCGGCGCGGCCACGCTGGGCCTGAAGCTCTTCGGCGGCATGGACATGACCGGCAACCCGCTCTTGTACCTGTCCCTGTTCAGCACCATGGTCGCACTGCAATTCATTTTTCTGGGCATGCTGGGCGAAGTCAGCGCCCGCATCTACTTCGAGAGCCAGGACCGCCGCAGCTACGCGGTCCGCGAGCTGGTGAACTTCGCGGAGACCAGCGAATCCAAGAACGAATCCCGTACCCGGGCGGCGTAGCCTCTTTCCCTCGACAGCTCTATGCAACTCAACCTGCAACTTCTGCTCGCCTACCTCGACGATCTGCTCGAGCCGGCTGAGGCTGCGCAGGTAGCCGAGCTGATCGAAGCCAGCGAGACCGCCTCGAACCTGCTGAACCGCATCCGCGACGTCATCCGTCGGCTGCGCCTGAGCGCGCCGGCTGTTTCGGGAAGCGAAATGGGGCTCGACCCCAACACGGTCGCCGAGTACCTCGATCGCACCATGCCGGCCGAACGACTGGCCGATGTCGAAGGGGTCTGCCTCGAGAGCGACATGCACCTGGCAGAAGCGGCCGCCTGCCATCAAATCGTGGCCCTGGCCTTGGGCGAGCCCGCACAGGTCGACATGGGCAGCCGTCGGCGGATGTACACGCTCGGTCGTGCGGTCGAAGAGGCCAAGCCTGCCCCTGCCGCCGCGGCCAAGACGACCCGCACGCCGGTCGTCGCCAAGCCCGAAGCCAAGAGCCTGCCGGCTGCTCCCAAGAATCTGCCGCAGCCTGTTGTCGCGGTTCCACGCGAGGTTCCGCGCGAAGCGGCACGCGAGCCAATCCCTGCTTCATCCCCCACGCGCCGCACCGCCCAGCTCGCGCCGGAAGAAGCACTCGCCGCGCCGGCCTTCACGGCCACGCTTGACTGGCGCGACGATCCCGACGACATGCCTCGCCCCATCGCCAAACCGCCACGCTCGCGCGCACATCTCTTTCAACGCATGGCCGTGGCCATGACCTTAGCCTGGTTCGCGCTGGCCACCTGGCCGCAGATCTCTCGCTGGTGGGAAGGTGCGGCGCTGATAAGCTCCACCGACGATCCCTATGCCAACCTGCTGATCGACGACGAACAGACTGAGGCTGCAAACGACAAGAACCGGCCGATCGAAGTGGCGGCTGCACCCGATGCCGGTCATCCGCCGGAAGGAGACATTCCCCCCGGCGGTGCCGACGAACCACCGCGGCTCTCGACAGCCGGGTCGGGCCTGTTCAGCGGCGCCCGCGGCAATCTGGTGGTGGGCAATCATGCCCGCGAGCACGACGCTCCCCCCGCGCCGCCTGCGGCCGTTTCGCAGCGACACGAAACCGGAACACAACAGGTCAGCTTCCATCTGCCTCAAGGGTCGAAAGACTCGGCGCGCGACGTGCGCCCCGCCATCGCACTCCGTCCGGTGGGCGCCTCTTCCAAGCTGCCCGCAGCAATCGTCGAAGTCGGCCATCTGGTGTCGACCGGTCAGGTGCTGCTGCGCCAAGGCCCCGACCGAGGTGATTGGCTGATGGTCTCCAGCGGCGCGCGGCTCTCGAGCGGAGATCGCGTCGTCGCCCCACCGCAGTTCCGCCCCACGATCATGCTGGGAGACGGATTGCTGGTCGAACTTCCCCCGGAAACAATGGTCGAACTGCTGCCTCCCGATGCCGACGAAACGCCTGGCCTGAAGGTCATTTTCGGCCGCCTGGTGGTCCGCGGCCATCAGCGCTCGCGCGGGCTGCGTGTGTTGGCCGGGCAATGGCAGGCCAAGCTCGCCTTTGAAGGCGAAACCGGCTCGCTGGCTCTTGAAGTCCGCCCGTTCCGCTCGACTGGCACCGATCCCGAAAAAGAAGCGACCCGCTCGGCGGTGGATCTCTACGCTGTGCGAGGGCGTGCCTTCGTCGACGATGGAGTCTCGCTGGGGACGCTCGACGCTCCCTCGCGCACCGTCATCTCCAAGCTTCCCGGCGAGCGCGTCGAGGCCGGAGGCGATACGCCCGCCTGGAGCCACGCCCCGGAGACCTTCACCGTCGAAGATTTGCGGGCGACCACGATCGTCAGCGGCCGGCTGGTCGTGGGCGAACCGGCCGCGCCGGCATTGGCCAAAGCGGCTGTCGACCGACAACACCCCGAAGTCCGCCAACTGGCCAGCCGTTGGCTCGGCTGCCTGGGCGAGTTCCAGGCGCTGGTGGCCAGCCTCTCCGACCCTGACATTCGCGTGGGACTGCGGGAGCAATCGGTCCGCGCCCTGCGCGACGGACTGTCGCGCGGTCCCGAGTGGGCCACGCTGGTCCGCGTCGCCTGCCGGCAAACCCGCGGCGACGCCGGCGAAGACCGCTATCGCCTGCTGTGGGGATACACGCCCGAGCAACTGAGCGAAGGGGGAGCCGAGCGGCTCCTCGCTGGCCTGGATCACAACGATCTCGATGTCCGGGCACTTAGCTTCTGGAATCTTCAGGCCTGCACGGGCCAGACGCTTTACTACCGCCCCGATCAACCGGCTGCCCAGCGGCGGCCCTCGGTCGAACGCTGGCGCGAACGGCTCTCACGCGGTCAGAACGCCGCGGACTAAGCGACGGAAACCTCCCGGGCGAACCCATCCGCCCGACACTCTCGATGAAGGAACGAACCATGTTGACCTTGCGATTGACGGTCGTTGGCGCGGTGATTGTGACGTTGTTCATGGCCGCGGCCGTGGCCCAGGAGAAGTCGCGGAGGATCGATCCGTACAAGCTCATCGGCATTTGGACGATGGACGAAGAGCCGACGGTCCGTGCCGAGTTCACCAAGGATGGCGAGCATACCGTGTTCGCCAAGATCGAAGATGAGAAGACCATCGGCGCCAAGGGAACCTATAGGCTCGTCGGCGACCAGTTGACCATCACCGCCGAACTGAACGGCAACAAGGTCACCGAGACCTGCCAGGTCAAGGTCCTGACCGACGACGTGCTGATCTACCAGGTCCCCGGCGAGAAGGGGACGACCAAGTTCGTGAAGAAGAAGCCGAGTGTCGTCTCGAAGCCTGCCGAGCCCAAGACAAAGAAGTAAGTAGCGTCTTTCTTGTGGTGCAGGCGATTGGGCCTGCACTCTGCCATGTATCTCAAATCTCAAATCTCAAAT
>Ga0335394_10000435_pt1 | contig 44083 bp, 41 predicted proteins | sample MAT03_FD_205741 | JGI IMG/M metagenome (GOLD analysis project Ga0335394, IMG submission 205741) | Freshwater microbial communities from Lake Fryxell liftoff mats and glacier meltwater in Antarctica - MAT-03 (spades assembly) (version 2) ... | reverse complement strand
GGAACTCTGGCGATAGACCCAGCCCTGCCACCAGCGGATACCCCGCTTCATCGAAAAGATGCAGATACCAGCGCACATTCATGTGACGATTCTCATCGCTGTATTCCGGCGGGATGGTCGCCCGATACAGCGGCATGAGCGCGGTCACATCATCAAGCGAAATCGGCGGGAGTTTCATAAGTTCATTACACCTTTAGAGTTGGGAAATTCAATAATGATAATATTTTATCCGCGAGGCGGCCTAATGCCCAAACTGACTTCAGCGGCGATATTCGTCCCCGCAATCGCCAATCGCGTTAAATAAATCGCGAGATTGTTCCGTGATCGCATGGATACGCGCTAAATCATCAGAATCCAACGCAAAGCCGAAGACTCGTGCATTATCCGCCCGATGTTCGCTCAAGCCGAGCCGCACACCGACAATCACACCTGCCACAGCCGGCTTATCGAGGATATAGCGCGTAGCGACGTTGGCGATGCTCACGTCATGTTTGTCGGCGATCTGCTTAAGCACACTCAATAAGGCCTGAAACAGCTTCCAGCCGCCCCACGCATCAATCATCTGCTTATATTTCCGCAAGCTGGCAGTATTCAACGTGGCGGATCCCGGCTCTGGCTGGCCTAGATATTTCTCCGAGATCAACCCGCCGCAATACGTACCATACGTCAGCAACCAGACGTTGTGCTGCTGGCAGTAGGGGATCATCGCCACTTCTGCTCTGCGATCAATCATCGAAAACTGCACCTGATTCGACACAATGCGGATTCCCGCGTCGGTGATGCGGCGCAAATGCTCCGTATCAAAATTCGTCAGCGCCAAATGCCGGACGACACCCGCCTCGCGCAGATCCGCCATGTGCTTTAGCGCATCCAAATAGGCTGGATTGCTGTATTCCCACCAGTGAAATTGCAGCAAGTCGAGCGTCTGCACATCCATCCGCCGCCGCGAGACATCCAACGCATCCGCGACAACGGCCTTCGTCATCGCAACCGGACGCGGCACCCATTTGGTGAAGGCTTGCGTTTTCGCCAGCGTGATCTCATCGCCGCGACTTTGTAAACGCCGCCGGAACGCGCCGATAAAGTCCTCGGCTGGACCATAATGGTCAGCTAAATCCCAAGTGATAAAGCCGTCATCGTGATAGCGCATCATCTCCGCGATGGCGTTGTCGGCATCAATCCGCCCATGACCGCCGCCCACCTGCCATAAGCCGTTGAGCAGACGGCAGATTCGCATGTCGTCAGTGAATTGGAGGGTTTCTAAAGCCGCCATCACTTAAACCTGAAGTGGACGAAAATCCGCCCGAAGTTCTTGTCATCTTTTTCCAGCCGATGATATAGCGCCTTAATGTGCGATTGGTTGAGGAAGCGGATCACTTTTTTCTTAAGCTGTCCGCTGCCTTTGCCGGGGATAATCTCTACCAGTTCAATTTTACGCTCAATTGCTTCGTCGATAATGCGCTGCAATTCCGTGTCAATCTCATGACCCTTGTTATAGATATCGTGCAAATCCAGCTTTAATTTCGCCATAATTGGATACCAAGTTCACCTTGTTTAAACAACAGAAATCCAACCCTACAGCGCTATTATAGCCTTATTCCGTGTAGGTCAATCACGATACAGCGAGATTTTCTTGGCGGAAGTCGCGCACCTGCTTTTCGCCGCGTTCCGTCAGCGCGATCTGGTCTTCCTGCACTCGCACCAGATTCAATGCTCGCAGCCGCGCAATCGCCCATTGCATCCGGGCAGGCGACCATCTGAAATGCTGATGCAGTGTCTCGACGGCGAGTTCGGTCTGGGCGACGGCGCTGCCCTGATGATTATAGATATGCCCCAACAACACTTGTGCGGCGAACTGCTGCTGCTGACGGCGGCGGCGAATCACGCTGCTGACCAAGCCCTGACGCGGTGAAAGCACCCACGCCAGCACGAAAAACACAAACGCCATAATCACCATCGAGGCCGAAATAGACACATTCCATTCAGTGTAGCCGCCCAAACCCACGACTTTATCCAGCCACGTTAGCACATCGCTTATATCCACGAGGCCGAGGAAGTTCCCCCGCGCCAGATCGTAGCCCGTAAACGCCGCTAATGCCCCGAAAATAGGGCTGAGGATGAGCATCAACGACAGCCGATTCGTCAGCAGATACGCTGTCGCGGGTGGGATGATGAAAAACGCGATCACCAAAATCGCGCCGACAGCATCAAACGCGCCCACCGCCGTCACGCTCACGAGGATCATCAGGCCGTAATGTAAATAGGCCGGACGGAAGCCGAGCGCTTTCGCCAGCGCCGAGTCGAAGGTCGAGAGTTTGAGTTCTTTATAGAACACCGTCACGAACAGTAAATTGAGAATCGTAATTAGCCCCATCACCGTCAGCGACTTAGGCCAGAACACCAGCGCCGGTGCTTCGTCGATCAGCCGATTTTGCCACGCTTCGCCTGCCGTATAAGTGCCGCAGTTGGAACAAGTCTCTTCAAAAACGGCTTGCGGACTGCGCGGGTTAATGCCGCCCGTCGTGCAGTTGGTACACGTCCGCCCGACTTCAGCGCGGGGATCATCCGGCGTGATGATGACTTCATCGCAGTTGCCAGAACAATGGCTGTTGGTATTCGCCCACGCCAGCCCGATCTCGCCCACGATGACCGAATCCGCGTCCAGATGGACGTTATCAATAAAGCGCGAGATCAAAATCACCGAAATCGCAAACAGCAGCGGGAAGGCTAAACCCAGCGCCGCGTCCTGTTTGACGAGTCCAGACCGGAAGATCAATTCCGTCAGCACCACCGTCGCCACACCTGCCGCCGCCGCGCCGATAATCAGCCAGGGCGAGGATAAATCCGGCTCCATGCCGAACACCCCGACCATCACCATAAAGGCCACGACAATGCCAAGCAGAATCGTATGGCTGATGGCATCGCTCGTCAGCGACATCTTCCGCAGCAGCAAAAACGTGCCGAGAAGTGCGCCGGAAATCGCTACAAGGCCGCCGACCAACATAGCAACCGTGCGCGGATCGCCAAGAAAGGTATTGATCGACTCCGCCGAGATAAAATTCAGCAGCACATTAATCACGAGTTGTTCAATTGCGCCCATTTTATTTCGCTCCCGCCAGAATCGTTTCCGGCTTTAGAGGACTATTTTGTACATTATTCTGGGCTACATTAGACTCATGCGTCCCAGCGGTTGCGTTGATGATCCCTGCTTCCGTCAGCACCCAATTGTCACCGTGTTTGACGATCATTTTTTCCCGTTCCAAGCGCTGAAGCCCGGTACGTGCCGTGCTGCCGCGCAAGCCAACGAGCAGCACGTCCGGCGTGGGGAAATAGACATCCCCATGCCCAAGCGCGTGACGATACAGGTCTTCCAGAATATTTTGCGCGGCGAATTTTTGCCGATCCTGCCGCTGCCGCCACAACGTCCAGACTAAACCACGTTCTGGCGCAAGGCAGATCGAGACAATGACGATCAGCGACGCGACCACGATAATCAGCGGCCCCGTCGGCAAACCGACCTCAACCGCGCTGATGATCGCGCCTGTCGCGCCTGCAAATGCGCCAAAAGTCGCGGAAAGCGCCGCCATCTGGCCTAAGCGATGCGTCCACTGTCGCGCCGCCACCGCCGGGGCGATCAACATCCCGACCATCAAAATCACACCTGCCAGTTGCAGCCCCAACACAATCGCTACGACGATCAGCGTAGAGAGCAGCGTATCCAGCGCTCGTGCCGGGAAGCCATTCGCGCCTGCGAATTCCGGGTCAAATGTGATGAGTTTGAATTCCTTCCAAAACAGCGCGAGGACGAAAATCGTCATCAGTCCGACGACACTCACCAACTGCACATCGCTTTGCACAATCGCCGCCGCCTGACCGAGGATGAACTTATCCAATCCGGCTTGGCTGGCATCCGGGCGACCCTGAATATACGACAGCAGTGCGACACCCATTGCAAACCACGCCGCCAGCGTAATGCCCATCGCGGTATCCTGTTTAATGCGCGTGGTGCGCGTCACGCTAGTGATAAAACGGATGCCGAGCCAGCTTGCCAGTCCCGCGCCGATCAATAACACGCCGAGTTCGCGTCCCGCGATTAAAAATGCGACGGCAACCCCCGGCAGTGCGGCATGAGACAGCGCATCGCCCATCAAACTTTGCTGGCGCAGTACAGCGAAACAGCCCAATACGCCGCTGACGATCCCCAACACTGCGCCGCCTAACGCCACTGTTCGCAGCGTATAGTCGTAATTTACGCCAAAGGCCGCCGCGCTAAACGGTACGAACAGCGCAAACAGCCCAATCACGCCGGCGATGAGCAGCCATACCCGCCGATCTTCTCGTAAAAGTTCAGACATGGCTTAGTCTCCCACCGCTAAAAGCAGGTCGCCGCCGATATTGGAGACACGCCCACCGTAGGTCTTTTTTAGATTGTCGTCGGTGAAAATGGTGCTGGTGGGGCCGCTAGCAATCACTTCGACATTAATGAGCGTCACGTAATCGAAGTAATCCGGCACGGTCTGCAAATCATGATGAACGACGATCACCGTCTTGTTACGGGCGCGGAGTTCTTGCAGCAGCACGACAATCGCCCGTTCTGTCACGGCATCCACCGCCGCGAAGGGTTCATCCATAAAATAGAGCTGCGCCTCCTGCACCAGCGCCCGTGCCAGAAATGTGCGCTGCTGCTGTCCGCCGGAAAGCTGGCTGATCTGCCGCTGCGCGAAATCCGCCATACCAACCTGATCGAGCGCTTGAATGGCGGTCTCACGTTCCTTTTTGCCGGGGCGCTTAAACCATCCAAGACTGCCGTATAAGCCCATTGTCACCACATCCAAAACGGATGTCGGAAAATCCCAATCGACACTGCCACGCTGCGGGACATATCCAACGAGATCACGCGCCTGAGCGTAGGACTTGCCATAAAAGCGCACATCACCCGCCGCACGCGGGATCAAGTTGAGCGCCGCTTTAATAAGGGTGCTTTTGCCTGCGCCATTCGGGCCGACGATTGCCATCAATACGCCTTCCGGCACTTGTAAATCCACGTCCCACAATGCCGGCTTACTGTTGTAGGCGACGGTTAAATCTTCAATTTCCAGCGCTAACGGTGCGCTATGTTGTTCATGGGCTGCTGTTTCCATCACGCTAGTCTCCAAAATTTAGACTTACCAAAATATACTTTGAGTATAGATCAAAATATACTTTCCGCAAGAGTCCAACCTTAGACTTGGCTTAATCCGTTTTTCGCAACGCACCCATTAGGTGCTCTAAAGCTGCTGCTGCTTCTTCAAGCGCTTGCTCTGGATGTTCGGAACGCGCAATCCACAACGCGGCTTCGTTCATCGCACCGGATAGCAAATGGACGAGGGCGTTCATCGGCTGTGGATGAATTAGCCCATGTGCTGTAAGTTCCATCAGGACGGAATGGAGCGTCTGCATTCCCTGTTCGGCATCAATTTGTCGCCATGCGTCCCAGCCTAAAACAGCAGGTGCATCTATCAACATAATCCGTTGTACTTGCGGGTTAAGGCTTGCCTTCAAGAATGCACGACATCCCGCCACTAACTGCTCCCACAAGTCATCCGTTTCAGATGCCGACGCTTCGATCCATTGCGCCACATCTTTTTGAACATCCTCCAGCACCGCATGGAATAGCCCTTCTTTGCTGGCGAAATGATGATAGAGTGCGCCGCGTGTAACCCCGGCCCGATGCACAATCTCTTCGGTAGAGGCTTGGGCATAACCATATTGTGTAAAAATCTCGCGTCCAACCTCAATTAATTTTTGCGTAGTCGCCTCGCGTTGGGCAGCTTTCGTTGTTTTTTTCGCTGTCGTCATCGCTTGTATATCCCCTCGATATATTGACATACATACAGATTGTATGTATTATACGCACATGCTGTATGTATCCGAAAAGAATAAATAAACGATAAGGAGTTCTCATGCAACTGTCAAGTTTTTACCCGGTAATCGGCACAACCCGCCTTACAGAAACGCGTGATTTTTATGTTAAGCACTTTGGCTTTGAAGTGACGTTTGATTCCGGCTGGTATGTCAGCCTCAAGCAGGCCGAGTCTAAATATGAACTCGCGTTGATTGACAGCAGCCATTCCACCGTGCCAGCGGCCTATCGTCATCCTTTAAGCGGTCTGCTGATTCTCAATTTTGAAGTTGAAGATGTCGATGCGGAATATGCGCGGCTGATTCAGGGTGAGGGACTTTCTCTACAACTTGATCTTCGCAGTGAAGAATTCGGTCAGCGGCATTTTATCACCACCGACCCCAACGGCGTTTTGATCGACGTGATTACGGTGATTCCGCCATCAGAAGCGTTTATCGCACAGTACAAAGATCAATTTTCGCCGACGTAAATCTCATTTTGTCTGTAGGAGCGACTCGCCGAGTCGCCCCTACGAATGGTCGTCACGACTCCAATTCAAGCAAATCCGCAGGCAGAACAGGCTCAAGGTCTTCAGGCCATGCAGGGACTTCATACCCGAAGGATTGCAAAATCGTGATGACGTTTTCCGCGATCATGCCGATATACGTGCCGCCAAATGTCTCAGGTGCGCCCATCGCATCCGAGTAGAGGGAGCGAATGCCGAGTCCGACTTCGCCGCCTTCCGCATTGACCGCCTCTTGCACTGCTTCAATCGCATCCGGCGGGACGCTGCTCTCTACAAACATCACCGGAATATCGCGCTCGACCACAAAACTGGCGATGTCTTGTACATCAGCAACCCCCGCTTCGGCAACTGTACTGATACCCTGCAAACCGCGCACTTCCCAGCCAAAAGCCGCGCCAAAATATTGAAATGCATCATGTGAAGTCACGAGGACGCGTTGTTCTTCCGGCACTTCGGACATGGCCTCCACGCCCCAGTTATACAGCAAATCAAGCTGAGCAATATAGGCTTCCGCATTGGCTTGATAAACAGCGGCATGATCGGGGTCAACTTCCGCCAACACTTCCAGAACACCTTCCGTCGTAAGCTGCCAGTTGCGCGGGTCGAACCAGAAATGCGGATCATCGACATCGGTCAGTTCTTCCGAAAGCCGGAATCCACCGATAATAAAACCTGCATCCTTAACCGGATCAGAAACCGCATACGTGCGAATGTTACGCTGACCGAGCGCCTGAAACACCTCATCAAATTGGCCTTCCAGATGCAGACCGCTGTAGATGACCAGATCAGCGGCATTCATAGCGGCAATATCGGATTCCGTCGGTTTGTAGAGATGCGGGTCAACGCCTGCGCCCATCAAACCCGTAATCTGAACGGACTCGCCGACCAAATCACCTGCGAGAATCGTCACGAGATCAGTCGCCTGGGTCGTCGTTGTGACGATATTCAATACATCGTCCTGAGCAAAAGTCGTCCCCATCGCGGCGAAAGCCAGTGCGAGGACGACCCAAAGTAAAAACAATCGGCGGGATTTTCTCATTACATTATATCTCCTGATTTAGATCAGTTTTTTATATTGACCACGAATAAAATTTAGATTAGTCAAAATTTACTCTAAAAAAGAGGTTTTGTCAATTGGCTTTATCTGGATACAACGTGATGTGGAAAGGTGAAGAAGATGAAACGCAAAGGCGCAGAGACCGCCAAGGATCGCAAAGAGATAAACGCATTAGGACTTTCGCTCACGCATTTACCCCACCCCTAAATCCCCTCCCCATTGCATGGAGAGGGGACTTCAAGATGCGTTTTTCTCCCCCTCTCCAAGTATTGGAGAGGGGGCCGGGGGGTGAGGTAAGCGAAAGTCCTGACGCATATATCTTTGCGATCTTTGCGCTATCGTGCTTCAAAAAACGCCTTATAGAGAGAACGGTAATGTTGAGGCTTTTGCCCGGCATAACGCGCACAAAATTTCTATCGGGCGATATTCATGCTATAGTTTGTCGAGTTGTGCGGGATATAGAGGAAAGGTACGCATCATGGGACTTGAACTGTATATGGTCGGCGTAATGGTGGACGATATGGGCAAAGCGCTTGAATTCTACCGCCGACTCGGTGTTGCAATACCCGAAGGCAGCGAAACGCAGCATCACGTCGAAATTAAGATGAGGGGTATGACCTTCTTCCTCTCCACGCACCGCGTCAATGCCAAATGGGATCCCGCTAAAATCGAAGCGGCAGCAGGCGGCTACCGCATTCTACTGGAATTTTACTTGGAAACCCGCGAGGCGGTGGAGGCCAAATACGCCGAAATGATCGGTTACGGGTATAACAGCCACGTCGCGCCTTACCTCACGCCCTACAATATGATATTTGCGATGATTGACGACCCCGACGGGAACACTGTTCTTCTGTCGGGAATGCCGTGACATACTCCCCATGCCTGAAGGCAGGGGCTTCTGCCGTGAACGCCGGATGCCGTGCTTTTCGCAGGGACTTCCACCGACTGAGACAGTATGAGATGATGCCCCATCTCAAAACACAGATGTTGTTGGTTGAATATTTTACGTGGCAACCTATTTGCCACAACCGCCTATATTCCGTTGTTAAAGTGCCTCGATTGGCTCAATTACCGGGCTTTACGCCTCGCGCAATGTGCCAATTGAATGAATGGAAGTATAGCGCCAATGGTTTCAATCCTCAAGATTTTCTACGCCTTATATCCCCCTATCTAAAGCTAGGGGCTTTACGGCGTTTTTCGGTAAATACAAGCGCTATGGCTAAGGCAGGCTATCTGTTTTGGCTTCCCCGACTTGGATGCCTGCCAGATGCTCCAGCGCTTTGATGAGGGCGTGGTTGCCTTCGCTGCCAAGTCCCTGTGCTTGCAAGGTGCGATACAGGTTAGAGATCAAACTGGTCGTGATGGTCGGGATTCCCATCTGGTCGGAGGCTTCTAGTACGAGGCGTAAATCTTTCTGCTGCAAATCAATCGTGAAGCCGGGACGGAAGTCGCGCACGATGGCTTGTGAGCCGCGATTGCTCAACATCCAGCTTCCCGCCGCGCCGCCCGCGACAGCATTGAGCGTTTTGCTTAAATCGAGGCCGCCTGCCTGCGCGAACAATAATGCTTCGCTGACCGCCAGCATATTGCCCACGACCAGAATTTGATTCACCAGTTTAACCAACTGTCCGCTGCCGATGTCGCCAATATGGGTGATCGTCTTGCCCATCGCCTGAAAAATAGGCATCGCACGTTCCACCTGCGCCGCCGCGCCGCCGACCATAATGCTGAGGGTGCCTTTTGCCGCGCCTTCGCTGCCGCCGCTGACAGGTGCATCCAGCATTTCCGCACCTTTTTGCGCCAATTGCGCCGCGATTTCTCGTGTGGCTTGGGGGCTAATCGTACTCATGTCGATGACGAGTGCGCCAGATTTGATGCCGTGAATCACGCCGTTTTCGCCTAAAATGACCGCTTCGACATCGGGCGTATCGCTGACGCAAGTGATGAGGATGTCACATTGTGCGGCGAGGTCTGCCGGACTTTGCGCGGTTTTCGCGCCTTCCGCGCCGAGTTCATCCATGCGGCTGGTGGTGCGATTCCACACAGTTACGTCAAAGCCGGCTTTGAGCAGATTGCGCGTCATCCCGCGCCCCATGATGCCGAGTCCGATGAAGCCTATTTTTTCAGTCATGAGTCGTCCTAGTCGTCAGGTTTTTGTTAAGCAATAAAAGGGGATGCCATCTCAAATTCTCCATCATCGTAGGGTAGAAGAACAGAGGGAGAATAAATTACGCCGAGGCGCGTTTAATCAAGCGGGGCGGCAGCAGGATATGATGAGCAGGAGGCGTTTCTTCGGAGATAATCGCTTGCAGCATCGTCATCAATGCTTGGGCGATTTCCGGGATAGGCTGGCGCAAGGTGGTGAGGGCAGGGCGCAGATATTGAACCAACGGCACATCGTCGAATCCGATCACGGCGAGTTCCTGACCGATCTGAATGCCAAGATTTTCGGCTTCGTTGAGTACGCCTATCGCGCTTAAATCGCTGACGGTTATGATGGCGGTTGGGCGTTCTTCGGCGGGCAGCGACCACCAATAAATCAGCGCATCTTTTCCCGTTTGGACGCTGTGTTCACCGCGCCAAAGATAGTCGGGACGTGCAACGATCCCTGCCCGATGCAGGGCATCCTCATATCCCGTCACGCGGAAAGCGCCGGAAATCGATTCTTCGGGCCAGGCGATCATGGCGATGCGTTGATGCCCACAGTTCACGAGATAATCCATCGCATCCGCCACGCCGCGCTCACCATCAGTATCCACCCAGGGAAATTCCCATTCCGGGTTAGCGCGTCCGAAACTGACGAAGGGAAACTTGCGCTCCATTAAAAATTGGATGCGCTCGTCGTCACGCTGGGTGCTTGCCAACACAAAAGCATCGACACGGCGGGTACGGATGAGGTCATCATAAACTTCTTGCCAGTTATCATACCCATGCGTAAAAGTCAGGATATGATACCCGGCGGCTTCCGCAGCTTGCGCCAAGAAATAGGTAAAGTCATTCATGACAGAATTGACCTGATCCGCCGGGAGGATATGCCAAGCATACCCGATTAGTTTGGTCTGGTTGGCTTTGAGATTACGTGCCGTCACATTCGGCATGTAGCCGATGCGCTCAATCGCTTCCAAAACGGTGCGGCGGGTATCTGCACTGATGGAGGTGCTTTTGTTATTCAGGACATAAGAAACTGTGGCGATAGAAACGCCCGCTTCCCGCGCTACATCTTTAATGGTTGGCATGAGGACTTTCGTTATTGCTTGGGCGAGATGGATTCGTTTTCATTATATGGATGAACCCATTATTTTTACATTGAGTCTTCGCCTAAAACTTCGGTTTTAAATCCAGCGACTTTTAGGCGATCATTGACCGCACTGTTAGCTACTGCTGCTAATGCAGCCAGTGTGAGCAGTAAAAGGATTGGCGGCAAGAGGATACTTATAATCAAAAGGGGCAGGATGCCAATCCATAACCCAAGCGTGAACCAAGGATTGAGGACGATCATCAGCGCGGCGTTTTTGAGCGCTTTCCATAAAGTCGGCTGTTCCATCTGGTAAAAAATCGGCCAGACATAAAGCTGTACCGTGAACCAGAACAGCAGCACCGTAATCCAGACCGTCCGCAGCACATTGGCGACCAAACCGGATTGCAGGCTGTAGCTCCACAGGTTAATCAGGTTTAGCCCGATAATGACGACATTCAGGCCGAACATCACGAATCCACGCGGCAAATTTTCTCGGAAGCCACTCCAAAAATCATTGAGCGTTACAAATCGGCTGCGATGGGCGGCATGGCTCATCTTCATCAAACCCGCCCAGGCAGCGGGGGCGGTGATAATGGGGATGGAGACGAGCAAGGCACAAAAATTCGCCCAGACGTAAAGATAGCCTTGATGTTCGAGGTGGCGAAGGCCATGCCACCATGCTTTAAGTCCTGCAATCATTTTTTATGATGAGTGCTGAGCAAGGAATACTGAGTGCTGAGGAATTGAGTATTAAGCCTTCGCCTATAATCACTTGTGACTTAGCTCACTCAGCACTTTTTCCTCAGCACCTTTTATCCTTTCAAACCCGAATAACTCACACCTTCCACGAAATAGCGCTGGAAGATGAAGAACAAAATCGCCATCGGGAAGGTCGTAATAACCGAACCTGCCAGCACCAGATCAAACTGAATATCCTGCCCAGAACCGCGCAACTTGGTCAAGCCCATCGGCAGGTTAAATAAATCCTGCTTGCCGCCGATGATGATGAGCGCATCCATGAAATTGTTCCACTGCCCTTGAAAGCTGAAAATCGTTAGCGCGACGAGCGCCGGGGTCGCCATCGGCAGGACAATGCGGAAGAAAATCACGAATCGATTCGCACCATCGACTTGGGCGGCTTCTTCAATTTCGCCCGGAATAGATTCAAAGAACTGCTTCATCAGCAAAATGCCAAAGGCATCCGCCGCGAGGACAATGATATAACCCTGATACGTGTTCAGCAAGTTCAACTGCTGGAGCATCAAGAAGCGCGGAATCAGCAGCACTACACCTGGAATCATCAGTGTTCCCAAAATGAGGAAGAACATCAAACGGTTGCCGGGGAACTTAAGCCGTGCCAGCGCATATCCCGCCATCGAATCGAACATTAAGCGCAAAATCGTTACGGCGATGGAATAAAAGACGGTGTTGCCCAACCAGCGCGGGAGGTCATTGCTGCCGCTGCTATCTAGGATGCGGCTGTAACCGGAAAAGGTGGGATTAAAGAAAATACCATCGGTCTGGTCGGCTGCGGATAAGCGACCCGTTACTTCACCAGCATCATTCGTGACATCGCATGATACCCCAAAAGGGGGTGCAGGAATAAAGGAACCCGGTCTTGAGACAATCGCAGCGTCGCATTTAAACGAACTGGCAACCGTCAAGACAAAAGGCATGATCTCAACAAAGGCAATAAAAACAAGAAACACCACACCAACAACACCCAAAATTGCGCGAATGTTGATTGGGGAAGCTTGGCGCTGCGGTACGTCGGTACCTGCGGTTGTCGTCATTTCGGCGCTCCTTTCAACTTAGTTGTCGGCTTGGTCGCCGCCGACGAATCGGCGTTGAAGCACAGTGGCGAAAAAGATAATCACAAAAAGCGTAATCGCTGAGGCGGCTGCCAGCCCCATGCGCGGATCGCCCAAGTTAAAAGCAGTGTCATAGACCAGATAGGCCGCCGTCATCGTTGTTCGGCGGGTTTGATCGTTCCGCAACATATAAATTTGGTCAAAGACTTGGAAGGTACCAATGAGGCCAATCGTCACCACAAAAAAGGTCGTGGGACGCAGCAGTGGCAGCGTGATTTTGCGGAACGTTTGGAGTCCTGTGGCACCATCGACTTGCGCCGCTTCATACACGCTGCTGGGGATATTTTGCAGCGCTGCTAAATAGATGACCATCATCGTACCAATTGTCGTCCATACCGCCAGCAGCATAATCGTGAACATGGCAACACTGGGGCCGCTGATCCAATCCCAAAGTTCAATTCTAAACACTTCGCTTTGTGCCCAACCACCGACATTGCCTTCATTGATGCCTACAATGCCCAAAATATTGTGGAACAACCCGTTATTATCCGATAACCACGAGACCCGCTCATAATTAGGGAAAATCGCTCCGAGCAACCCATTGACCGGCCCCGTGTTGGAGAATAAAAACAGGAAGATCATCGAGACAACAATCGAGGATGTAATTGAAGGAAAGTAAAATGCTGTTCTAAAGAACCCACGTCCTTTTAACCAACGCTGATTCACGATGACCGCCAGCACCAATGCGAGGGCTGTTTGCAGGGGCACAACGCCAATGACGTAATAGATTGTATTTTTAAGGGCGTTGTAAAAGTCATCGACACGCCGCCCGTTGATGAGCAGCGTTTCATAATTTTCTATGCCGACAATGCTGTAGGCATCGTCATTCGTGAGCGGCGTACGCCCATTCCAATCTGTCAGGCTGAAGTAAAACGCCACAAAAAGCGGCAAAATTAGAAAAACGAGAAGAATAAGGAAAGCAGGGGCTGTAAAGGCCAATCCAGCAACCGCTTCCTGACGTTTTGCGTTGTCTTGGCTGTTGAGTGTTTTCTGCTGCGCGGTGGCAGTAGACGCTGCTTGTTCCATAGATTGCCCCCTTTAATTCAATTTTTTTGAAGGGGCGACTTACTTTTAAAGGTAAGTCGCCCCAGTGGTCTGAAAATAGTAGAATTTACGCTGTTAAAAGGTCTTTTTCGTAGGGGAGGGTTTCAAACCCTGCCCTACATAGCGATCAACGGCGCGAGTTCTAACCTTATTGCTGTTCCGCCATAATTTCGGCAGCGATTTCGGCAGACTCGTCCATCGCTTCTTGCGCGGTGGCTTCGCCTGCGATAACGGCAATGGTGCCTTCGTCAACAGAAGCGGTGAAATCGCCATAGCCCAAGGGGAAAACCGGGGCAACGGCGTAGTCTGCACCCGTGACAAACGGCGCAAATTCTTCGCCGCGTGTTTCCAGCCAAGAGGCTACCGCGCTGGTGCGGGCAGGGATAACGCCAAAGCCAGCGGTTGCTACTGCCATCGCGCCTTCGGGACCGGTGAAGTAGTTGACGACTGTCCATGCTTCTTCAGGATGTTCGGTGTTCGCGCCGACTGCCCATGCTTCGGTGAAGGTCAGGGTTGCTTTTTCGCCGCTCGGTGCGGTGGGGATTTCTGCTACGCCCCAATTCAGATCAGGAAAGGTATCGTTCAGATAGCCGATGGCCCAGTTGCCTTCGACAGTCATGCCTGCCAGACCTTTACCGAAGGCTTCGCCGCTCCAGCCAGAGCCGCCCAGATCAGCCGGGATTGCGCCCACGCCGTTGAGGACAAAGCTGGCATAGAAATCCAACGCTTCGACAGCTTCGGGGCTGTTGAAGACGACATTGCCGTCGGCATCAAACAAATCTGCACCGTTGGCATAGAAGAAGGCCATCCAGCGATTGCGATCAACCCCGGCGCTGAAGCCCACGACTTCAGAACCATCTTCGACGGTAATATCAGCAGCGGTGATTGCTTCGGCGGCGGCATACATATCTTCCCACGTCCATTCGGCGGTGGGGTAATCGATACCAGCGGCATCAAATGCGTCGGTGTTGTAATACAGTGCCAATGTAGAGAAGTCTTTCGGAACGCCGTATACATTGCCTTCAGCATCGGTGAATGCTGCCAAAAGGCTGGGGATTACGTCTTCTTGATCGACAATCTGATCACCTGCGACGGACAGTACGCCCGAATCCGCCAATGAGGGGAAATCGAACTGACCGATGGTGAACACATCAGGATAATCACCACTTGCGAGGGCAGCTTGAATCTGGGTGCCATAGTCGGGGGAGATTAACAGATCAATATCGATGCCCGGATTGGCTTCTTCAAAGGCGGCGACTTGTGCTTCTTTGAATTCATTTTCCGCCGGGGATGATGAGCCTGTCCACACTTGAATAACAACGGGATCCTGCGCGGCAGCCATGCCGCTGATGGACAGCACCAGCACCGCAAGCAATGCTAGGGCGACAAAACGATAGGTACGCATAGGTCTATTTCCTCCAAAAGTAGTTTTTTTACTGTTCTGACGTGTTTTTCTCACCCACTATTGGGCGACCCCATCACGCCATCGGGGTGTCCTTCACGGGTTACGGATGCGTGACGGTAAACGTCTGCTTCTCGCCCCGATAGTACACACTAAAAGTGACGCTCTTCCAATGCGCGGGCAGGCGGGGATTATCCACCATTGGGCCATTCGCGCCGAGCGTTAATCCGCAAAAGCCAAGTGCAATCGCCTGCCATAAGCCACCGCAGGCCGCGCCATGAATGCCATCGCGCACATTGCCTTTGTTGTCTTTTAAGTCGATGGAAGTCGCGTGTTCAAACATATGATACGCTTCATCATCCAAGCCCAACCGCGCCGCCACCCACGCATGAATGGCCGGGCTGAGGGACGAACCTTGATCGCAGCGGGGATAATAGGTGTTCCAGTTATTGAGCATCACCTCATGGCTGCCCACTTCATCACCGATTAAGGCCATCATCATGACGACATCGGCCTGCTTGATGACCTGCGATTGCAGCGCTCGCTTGTGACCGAGCATAGGCCATACACCGCCCACACGCGGTTCATAATGCGGCACAGGGATGTATTCCATATCGAAGAAACCCTCGAATTGGACGTGAATCTGATTTTTCTCGTCAAAAGGGATGAACATGCGATTGATGATGTCTTGCCATTTTGCAAGGCGCACCGGGGTCAGATGGAGGCTGGCGATCAAACGGGCGGCTTCGTCGGGCGCATGAGCATTCAGCCATTCCAGCAAATTCAGCGCTTGCTGCAAATGCCAGACTGTCATGCGGTTGACGAACACACTGTTATCAATATTCTCGTGATATTCGTCGGGGCCAATTTGCTGGCTGAGTTCGTAGCGCCCATTTTTTTCTTCGACGCGGCTGCCCCAAAAAACGGCTGTATCGAGGACGATTTCCGCGCCATAGTCGCACAAAAAGTCATCTTCGCCCGTCCACTGCCAATATTGCAGGATGGCGTAGGTGATGTCGGTGGAAATATGCTGTTCGTTGTCGCCCGTCCAGATGCGAATCTTGGTGCCGTCGGGCTGTGGATCGCTCCACTGCGGCGTAGTTTCCTCACCCGTATCGGTGCTTTCCCAAGGATACATCGCGCCTTCGTAGCCATTGGCTTTGGCTTTATGACGTGCGCCTTCCAGCCGATGATAACGGTACATCAGCAAGTTACGGGCGATCTTAGGCTGAGAAAACGTCAGCGGCGGCAGGATGAAAAGTTCCGTATCCCAAAAGACATGGCCTTTATAACCGAGGCCGGAGAGGGTCTTCGCGCCGATGCTCACATCATCATCATGTTGGGGTGCGGCAATGAGGATATGGTAGGTGGTAAAACGAATAGCGATTTGCGCTTCCTCGTCGCCTTCGATCTGGATATCGCTGTCGCTCCAATAACTATCCCACGCTTCAGCATGATCGAGCAAAAGCGTGTCGTAACCGAGCGCTGCCGCTTGTGTGACGACTGACGAAGCAGTCTCCAACGGTGTTTCGGTATCGCGGCTGGTGTAGATGCTCGTGATTTTATCGACGGTGGCTGTGCCTTCGGGTTCGAGCTTAAAGGTCGTGCGCGAGGTGGGGCGCAGTTCATCAGCTTTAGATTGCACTGCCGCCGGACTGACCAACTGTGAGGCCATCCCCACGACATAACCGGACTGTTGAGCAGTGGCTTGGACGGTAATCTTATTATTTAAGCCAGTTGTCTGAATCTCTTTCCAGTGACGCGCCCCATTGTTGCTCACGTCGGCATCAATCGCGCTTTCGACGGTGATTTCGGGCGAACCGTCCACGGCGGTAAACGTGATGCGCTGCGCTAAAACATGGATATCGTGCAAACTGGCAAAACGGTCAAAGACGATTCGTACCGTTGCGCCTGTGGCTGCGCGGAACAGTACCTCGCGCCGAAGTAGGGCAATATCAAAATGCAGTGTGCGGCGATAACCGAGGAGTGCGCCGTTGGTCGGCTTGAGCAAATCATCATTTCGATCCGGCAAAATTAGCGAAAAGGGTGTGCCATCAACCGTGATTTTGAGGTCAAGCCAATTGGGAACATTGACGAGTTCCGGCACTAGCATACCGGGGGTGTGGTCATAAATGCCGTGTACCAGCGTCGAAGGGGAGTCGTCTGCAGAGCCTTCTTCAAAGCTGGCACGAGTCCCTAGATAACCGTTGCCGATGCTAAAGATCGTCTCGTAATAAAGCTGCTTTTCCGGCTGAAACGGGTATTCGCTAATGCTCCAGAGTCTTTTATGCACGGGCAGCTCCTTTAAGATAAGGATTAAATAGCAAAATGAATTTTATATTAAACGTTTAACCTATGGAAATTAAAATCAACTTGCTTTGGAAACTCATTTTTAATGTCTTTTAATAAAATTTCATAGCATTTTTACTTAAACGTTTAATTTAACTGATGTGCCAACGAAACGCAAAAAGATTTGTGCAAAGTAAACAAATTTTCCCTGAGTAAAAATAGTTTTTGCGGCTAAGTGGGTTGGCTATTGTGTGTTTTACGGTAAAAGGTCAAAATTCTAATCCAGCAACGTATTGTACCTTCATACACAAAAGGACGGATGGCATGGAATCGATTCGGGTCACGGTTTGGGGCGAATTTCGCCATGAGAAAAAGAATCCTAAAGTCGCTGAGGTATATCCTGACGGGATGCACAATGCGATTGCCGAAGGACTCAAAGAATACCCCGGCTTTACCGTCCGCACGGCGACGCTGGATGAACCGGAACACGGCTTAACGGAAGCCGTCCTCGCGGAAACCGATGTGCTGACATGGTGGGGACACATGGCGCATGATGATGTCAGCGATGAGATCGTCAAGCGGGTACAAGCGCGGGTGCTGGATGGCATGGGGTTGATCGTGCTGCATTCCGGGCATTTTTCCAAAATCTTTAAGACGCTGATGGGGACGACGTGCGACCTGAAATGGCGCGAAGCGGATGAACGTGAACGGATTTGGGTAGTCGAGCCGGGGCATCCTATCGCTGAAGGATTAGATGAAGAATTCGTTTTGGAACAGGAAGAAATGTATGGCGAGCGCTTTGATATTCCGCAGCCGGAAACGCTCGTTTTCATTAGCTGGTTCCAAGGGGGCGAAGTGTTCCGCAGCGGCGCATGTTACACACGCGGCAAGGGGCGCATTTTCTATTTCCGTCCGGGGCATGAAACCTATCCGACCTATTTCAATCCCAATGTCCGGCGCGTGATCGCTAATGCGTCGCGGTGGGCAGCGCAACCGCCTGCTCCCGCCGTTGTATTCGGCAATGCCAAGCCGCGTGAAGTGCTGCCACAAGGATAGTTACGCGCCAGATGAGGTTTTCGTTAGGGGCGACTCGCCGAGTCGCCCCTACAAAAGGCCACAGTACACCCCGCCTATCAACCAAAGTTAAAAAACAAACTATAATCTAACTGAGGGATTCTTTTGCGCGGTTCATCATGAGCAGCGTATTGGGAAAACTGACCCTCAAAAACTAAAAACTTTGCCAACAACTGGACGACACTATGAGCGATATTAACCCAGATGCCATCGAAGCCACGATCCGCACGTCACGCGACCTGTATGCGATTGCCGCGACGATGCAGAATGAGACGGATAGCAAACTCTCCAGCCTGACTCTGCCAGAAATCCAGCGCCTTTCGGAAGAAATCGCCCGAATTGTTCCGGCGGGGAATGTGCCGGGGTTGATTCTCAGCGGTTTGGCGCGGTTGGATAGCCGGACGGTGGAGCCGAATGATTCGCGCAAATATGTGGAGCTGCTGTTTCGCGGGGCGCGTCAGTCGTTGGATAAAGCCGTTTACGAGACATTCTTCGCCATGCCAGCACGGGCGCTGTATGCCTATCAACAACTGCTGCGCTTGGCGGGTAAAGACCCCGAAGCCGCCTTCCCCGAAGGAACATGGCAGTTTTATCTGGAATTTGCTTTGCGGGAAGACAGCGCCCGTCATGCCAACGAGACAACAGGTTTTCATACTCGCTTGCTGCAAGAGCGCATCGCTTTGATGGATGGGGAACTGCTCGGTGCATGGATGCTGGCGGCGGCGGAATTTGCCCAGCGCCTGCCGGAACATCTGGAAAATGAATGGCGTGAGCGTGTTTTGCTCAAGACACTGGCCGATACTGCCGAGGCACATAAAATCCGTAAGGCAGATCAGATGCGCGGGCTGTATCCATTGTGGGAAAAACAGCGCCCGTATACACGCAAGCAAGGCATGGATTACATCACTTATCGGCGACAGACATTTGAGGCATTCTGGCATCCCTATTATGCGATCCTGCCCTCCAAAGCTGCCCGTCATTTTGATGAAATAATGGATGAATTGCAGGCGGAAAACTTACCCGCTTATCAGCGCCAAATGTCATGGTTGGCTTACTTAGAACCCGGAACACATAATGAACGGCGCGTCGCTTATGATGTCGCAGAGGCCAATTTCGCCGTGATTTATCAAGGGCGCTATTACCTCATGCCCTTGCGCGAAATCACGGATACGAATGCCGCCCGCAGCCTCGCTAATGCTATTCTCGCCGCCAAGCCTGTTTACCTACCTGCGACGATTGATGAGGCTTTAGTCAAGGCTTATCGGTCTGAGCAAGTGACGCTGCGCCGCCAGTTGGATGCCGCCACACAACAAGAACTTGAACTCTTGCGCCGTGCGCCGATTGTGCTGAATTGGGATTTGCGCGATGGCAAGCAGCCGTTAGCGTACATCCGGCAGGGCAAACGCGGCATTGGCGATCATGCGTTGACGATTTTCCGCACAGTGGAAAGCCTCGTCTTTGACCAATCACATATCTTTTTTGATGGCGCATGGGGGGCGGCGGTGGCGCAAATCATGACAAATGAAGCCATCGTCCATGCCCAAACTTATGCCGAACACACCCGCATGAAGCGTCCACCCAAGCCAGCCCCCTATAGTCCGGCCTTGCAAGCATCGACTAAACTCGTCAAACAGGCGGAAAAACTTGACCTCGCGCCGGAAGCCAGTGCGGAAAACAGCCATATTCAAGCCAGCGCGATTACGGAAGTGCGAAAACTGCTCAAACAGCGCAGCGAACAGGCACAAATTACGGTCAATGATCTATTGATTCTTTATCGCGGGCTGCACAGCTTCCTCTATCGTCCGTCCCCGGCGCTGCAACAGGCGCTGGATAAACTTGCCTCGGATCGCCGCCCCAATGCACAGCGAGCGTATCAAGTGATTCTTGAGGCGCTTAACCGCGCCGAAAATCGTAATCCGGCGATTCTGATTCCGATTGATGCCAGCCGTTATGATCCGCGCGATCGCGTTTTTCCCACGACGTTTCGTAACCCGATCACGGAATTTTGGGATTATCATCAACGGGCGATGGCGACATTGACGGAATATCGCGCTTCAGCAGGCGGGAATGCTGCCAAAAAAGCCTTTAATCGCTTTGATGAAGCACGGGCGCTTTATTTGCGATTGATCGGCGGCTTTGGCGAACTCTTGGCACGGTATAAGGATATTGCCTTGCGCGGCGAAAGCACGAGTACGGCGACCATCAAATTTATGGGCAATCTTTCTGGCGCGATGCAAAAACTGCTGAATACAATTCCGGGGCGCTTTGATGTCTTAAACGAAATCATCAAAGGTGAAGAAGTTTTTTCCAACACCGGGCGCGTGGCGGCAGGTGCGAGTCTGCGTCGCTTTATTACGGCGAAGGACGATAACGAGCAGAAAACGTTTGCGTGGGGGGTGCAAACCGACGATTACGACACCGTTCATATCAGCCTGCGCGATTTCCGTCCGCATGTGCGCGTTTTGCATGAACTGGGTGTGCAGACTTTGGCGCAAGCGATGACGCAAGATTATTTGAACGCTTATGCGGATGGGCTAAACGTGTATGTCCATGATCTGCGCGAAATTGTGGTCGCTAGTATTAAATAACTGACGTTACGCAGTATGCCGCGCAGGGTTCAAAATTTAGCGCTAAACCGAAGATTGGAAAACTCTGATGTACTTTGAGAAAATAATAGGGTCATGCGTAGGGCGCACGGAGGGGTGCGCTATGCAGGGAACGACACATACGTTCCCTACATAATTGCATAAGGGGAGTTGTTTTGCCCTAAATACTGTTTACGCGATTGATTTGCGATGAATTCTGCTCCCAATCATCACCAGAAGAATACTGAACAGATACAGAATCAGCAACGGCCCCATCACCAGCGACATATTAACTGGATCAACCGTCGGCGTAATCAAGGCTGAGGCTACCGCCGCGCCAACAATCGCCGCACGCCAATTCTTAATCAGCACACGCGCACCGACCAGGCCAAGCAGTGACAGGACGAAGAAGACCAGCGGAGTCTCGAAGGCCACACCCATCCAAAAGAGCAGAGAGGTGATGAAGCCGAGATATAAATCCGCCGTCCATTCTGGCTTAAAAAGCGTGGGTTCAAAGCCTTGCAAAAAACCCATCGCTGGAGGTGTCAAGACGAACCATGCAAAGGCCACACCCGTCAAAAACAGCAGGCTGATCGCAGGGAGTGAAAGCAGGATGAAGCGTTTTTCCCGCCCATTTAAGCCGGGCAGGACGAACATCAGAAGTTGATAGGTTATCATCGGGATCGCCAGAATCGCGCCGATGGTCAATGCGACCCGAAAGTAAGCGACCACGCCGCCCGTGGGACCGAGGACGGTGAAGGCTGCGCCGTAGGGCTGTTGCAGATACTTCATCACAGGAGTGGCTGTGGCTAACCCAATCCCGGTACCCAGCACAACCGCAGCAACTGCCTTAAGCAGCCGTCCGCGCAATTCGTCCAGATGATCGAACAGTGACATGTGCGCTTCGGTAGATAAACTTTGGAAAGGACGCGCAAGTCTTGCCATGTTGTGTTACTCCGTTTGTGCCGCTGATTGTGTATTATTGCCCGACCATGCCCCAAAATCGACTACGCCTTCTTCAGCCGTTATAAGCTGTGGTACAGGCTGGGGAGGGGCTTCACCTGCTTTGTTCGCGCCTAATTTTGACGAATTTTTGATCCCTGCCAATTCTGCGTTTAATTGCTTCGCCGTTTCTTGCATCGGCTGAGTCATCGGCTTGAGGACTTTGTTCAGCTCACGAGTCAATGTGCCACGAGTGGGCATTTGCTCCGGTACTTTGTAATCCACACCGGACGCATCCAATTCTTTTTGCAGCATAACCGCTACGTCTTTCCACATGTGGCGTAGTTTTGCGACATATTGACCGAGAATGTACGCCCATTGCAACATCCGTTTGGGTCCTGCTACCACAATAGCGATGACCAGTATGGCGACCAGTTCAAGGCCGCCGACCCCTAAAATTTCCATGACGTTTGGCCTTTACGCCTTATCAGAATTCGAGGTGCTTTCGTTGGTGCTGCCCTCGCTTAAGCCTTTGCGGAAGTTGCTAACGGCGCTGCCCATTTCGCTGCCGAGTCTGGAAATACGCCCAGCACCAAACAAAACCATTACAATCGTCAAGATAATCAGTAGTTCAACAGGTCCAAATCGCATGAGATTTACTCCATATTAGATAAGTTTAGCTAACTCATTGAATAGATCAGCGAAGAGCAGAGAAGAACAATGAGGGGAATTAGGGCGAGGTTTCCCCCGCCCCGGTTAAATCTGAGTATCGAATTACAGGCTGGCGAGGTCAACTGCTGGGAAAGGCGCAACCGTCGTGTATTCCAGCATTTCCATGTCGGCACGGACACCCGCAATGTCATCGGCGGTAGGCGGTGCAACCGGGCCAACGAAGCCTTCGCCAGAGCCATCCAGGAAGGCCTGGAGCGGCGGCACGGCATCGGAGGTATTGAAGAACAGATATTGCCCGTAAGATTGGTTGTTCGCAAGGCGACCACCGATCTGGCGAACCAGTGCGCGATGTTCGGCTTCGACGGTGGCGATCTGAGCAGCGGTCACGGCGAAAGCGGCGGTTTCTTCAGAAGCGCCCCAGATGCGGACGGCAGCCAGATAAGCGGCGACGAAAGCGGTTTCGGCAACTTCGGTGGTGGCGGAGAAGACTTCGATGTCGCTGAACAGGGTTTCGGGAACATAGAATTCCGTCACAACCGGAACTGCGCCCAAGCTCTGGAGCAGTTCAAGATGGTCTTGTTCTGCCAAAAAGCCGGCCTTCATGTAGTTCAGGGTTACTTCATCGAAGCCCAACGCTTCTGCGTTGTTGATAGCGGCAAGATAGTGAGTGGTGGCGAACAGTTCAGCAGTCGCGGCGACATTGATGATCGTCTGGGTATCGTCGTTGGCAGCCATATCTTGACCGAGAACGCGGCTGAAACCATAGAAAGCATTGAAGACACCAACAGCGCTTGCACCAGCAGCCAAGCCAGCGCCCTTCAGGAGTGAGCGGCGGGAAATATTTTGCATTGGTCAAACCCTTTCATAGATTATTTCGTTGAACTAGCATAAGTATCAGTATCAGCGCTTGAACAGACTTGCTCGCTGTGGGGCCCTCACTTTCGAGCAGCTCTGTTTGCGAACCGATACATCATCCATAACGCCGTCTCGCTGCCGACTGGATTTACGGATTTTAGAAAAGCGTAGGTCTCTCATTTTTTACTCATCAAATTTAAAAATCGCTTGTGAGTGGGGAAGTGGCCTAAACTATGCTAAAATGCGATCTTGGTGGGTTTTTAATCTAATAGGCGTAAATGTTAGATCATACTGACGATTCCGAGTTGATTAGACGCATCCGAGCGCGGGACGAGAGCGCCCTCTCTGAACTGTACCAACGGTACGGCGGGTTGGTATACAGTTTGGCGTTGCGTGTCCTACAAAATTCCGGCCTTGCGGAAGAGGTGACGCAGGATGCGTTTTTTAAAGTCTGGTCACAGCCGGAAACATGGGATGCGGAACGGGGACGGTTGATTGCGTGGCTGATGACGATTACACGCCACACAGCGATTGATCGTTTACGCAAAGAGCAGCGCAGACCGATGATAACCGCGCTGGAATTAGACGAAGCCCTGAATATGGTCGGCAGTTTGGCGGTGATGGATGATCCAGTGTGGCAGGATGGAAAGCTGCTGCGGACTTTGTTGACTCGGCTTCCCACCGATCAAGTTCGAGCTATTGAATTGGCATTCTTCGGCGGTATGTCCCACAGCGAAATTGCAGAAAGCCTAAACCTGCCGTTGGGGACTGTCAAAACGCGTGTTCGGCTTGGCTTACAAAAACTCAAAGGTTTATGGCTGGAAGCAACCGGACAACTGGTCGAAGAATAGATAAAAGTTAAAGGTTAAATCTATTTTATTAAATGATGCGTATATAAAGATAGTGAAATCATCTATTATAAGTTTTTGGTAGTTAGTCATATTGACGTTTACGCTTTTGTTCGTCATCATCAACGGCTAAATGCTATAAAGACCAAACGGCTCAGAGGCCCAAGCAGCGTAAAAACGCAATGAATAACACAAATGATCCAGCCCATTTAACCCAAAGCGATTGTGATCGCCTGAGAGAACTTATTCCCGCGTACACCATCGGCGCAACAGACCCGGACGAAACTGCCCTCGTCGAAGCGCTTCTGCCGAATTGTCCAGAAATTTCGGTGGAGATAGCGGAATATGCCTCAATGTCACGAGCGTTCCTTTATACTATGTCGCTGGAGCAGCCCCCTGCTTCTTTGCACGATAAGTTATTGACGCGTATTCGCCAGAATGGTCAAGCCGACCATGCCGCGTCCGATAACATCGCCGATGCGCCCGATTCCGTGATGCCGAATATGCCCACGACATCCGTTGGCGCGAATCTCGTTTCTACTACGCCGAATTTGCGTGTACTGCCTGCCCCACAAGCGCCGCGCCGCACCACCCGCAACCGTCGGATGATCGCCATTGCGGCGGTGGCGGCGGCCTTGTTGGTTGCGACTAATGCTTTTTGGCTGTCGCAGGTCAGCAGTTTACGGCGTGAAAACGATCTCCTCAATTCTGTGTTTACCCAACGCACTTCGCTAACGGGTGATGAGTCGGTTAATGCGACGATTGCTTGGGGTGAACAGGGGCAAGCACTCCTCGTCGCGGATTTTCTGCCACCGCAATCTGCTGATCGTGCTTATCAGGCATGGATCATTGTCGAGAATATGCCGGTGAGTGCGGGGCTATTCCGCGTCGATGCTGACGGACACGGCACGCTGCTCTTTAGCGCCGATCAACCGTTAGACAATGTGACGTTTGCCATCACAGATGAACCCGCGCAGGGAAGCGACCAGCCCACCTCCGCCCCCATCGCCGCCGCACAGCTTTAAGAGAAGCACTATCCGTCTTTAATATTTCAACTTTGCGGCCTTAACGCAAATCTTCTATGCTTTTAGCAAGTTTTTAGCGAAATAAAAATCGCTTAATTGCGAAGGATGGAAGATTTAATGCCACAAAAACTGATGGTGATTATGATCGACGGGATTAGCGCGGATTATTTCGCCACCTGTCGCGGACGGCTGCTACATTTATCCGCTTTAGCAGAGCGCGGCCTCGTCGTCGAAAATCTACACTCGGAAGTGCTGGGAATCTCGCTCGGCGGACGTGTGGGTATGATTACAGGCGTATCAGCCGATCAAAGCGGCGTGTACGGCAACCTGATTTGGGATGGGGAGCGCTTTCGCTATGCCAATCCTGATGACGTGCGTGTGCCAACGATCCCCGGACTTGCGAAGGCCGCTGGGAAAAAAGTAGCGGCGCTCGGTTTTGGGATGATTCGCCCGGAAGATGCCGATATCTTCAAGCCGCCCTGGTGGGTGGTTTCTTTTATCCAACGCGCCCGCGATTCCGTACCCCATCCGAGCGATGACTCATGGCTGCGGGTGTTCGCGCATCAAGACGGCGGCGAGGCATTTAATCGCGCCTGTGAGCAAGCCGGATTTCCGTCGTCATGGCCTATAATGGAAGCGACTTCCAGCGCGGATCGGACGATTTACGGGATGGTCGCCGATCAATACGCACTGAACTGGACGGGCATTCTCGCCGCGAGTGACGACCCGCCCGATTTCATCATCACGGAATTTCTCATGACGGACTCGGTGCAGCATTACACGGGCTACAAAAGTGAACAATCGCACTGGTCGATTGCTCAGGCCGATGCGATGGTCGGCGTGGTGATCGAGCGGCTGCGAAACGCGGGCGTTCTCGATCAATGGAATATCGCCGTGATGAGCGATCATGGACACAGCGAAATCGAGACTGCGATTCATCCGCAGGTCTTTTTACCAGATACGATCATGCAATCGGAAGGCAGCGTGTTGAACGTCGTCCCGCGTGATGCCGCGCACCTAGCAGAAATCACCGAAAAACTCGCGCCTTATGGGGTCGTGCCGTTTCATGTCGATTATGTGCCGGAGGATTTGCGTCCACAGGTGGCGAGCTTTCTGGCCCCGCCGCGTACGTCATTTGAACCGGATGATGTCAACGAAACCGAGCCAACGGGCAAACCCGTCAATATTTCCAGTCATGGGCTTAAACCGGGCGATCCCGGCGATGATCGCATGTGCATTTTTGTCGGGCCAGATGTGCCACATACGACGATTTATGAAGCGAATGCTGTTCAGGTCGCGCCGACGTTTGCCAAACTGCTCGGTCTATCGCTGGAAAATTTCCCCGCGCCGCCGATTTTCTGATTTAAGTGGTGTTCATTATGAATCGGGGCGAATAAAGTCGCCCCTTTTTATCTAATTCGCAATACTTCCTCAACTGATTTATTGTTAAATTCACTTTATAATAAAAGCAAAAATTTACATGAAAGCCTTAATAATGCCTACCTATTTAACTTGGGCTGATGACTCCCACACGATATTGATTCAAAAATATGAGGGTGTTTGTACGCTGGATGATTTTCATCGAACCGTTGATGAATCCAATCAAGCCTTAGCGACAGTCTCTCATCCTGTGGATTTAATCCTCGATATGACGAGTATGCGAATTAGTGCAAAACAATTACTTTCCGCAGCCAGCCATGCGGAGCGCAAAGTACCGCAGAATCAGCGGTTACTGCTCGTCGTCGGCGCACCGCCTTTCATCAAAGCCATCGTCAAAGCCGCGTCCAAAATCGCCCCAAACGCGACCCGTAATCTGCATTTTTTGAACACGATGGCTGAAGCTTATACAATCATCGAAAAAGTATCTTTAGTAAATGGCTTAAATCCCTCGATCAAATGAGGATAGACACTCCTTAACGCTTCTCATGAATTACTCAGGCTAACCCCCCAATTATGAGGGGCTGGTTTGGGCTTATTCTGCGTTATGCTAATTCTGATCTTCTCTGTCAAGGAAACTAAACAGAAGTGAAAACAGACGACCTCCAGCCGCCTGTTTTTGCTTGCCTGTTATCCTGAAAAAGATCGCAGGAACACCCCCAAAACGAATTTTTATAGGAGTTTTATGGCACTCAAACAGGCCACCCCTACGCCGCTCACCGATCAAGTCATCTGGCATGTGCTTGATACTGAAACCGTCCTCCAGCGCTTAGAAGTCGATGTCAACAGCGGCTTAAGCACCCTACAAATCAATGAGCGCCTAACGCAATATGGCGAGAATGAACTGATCGAAAAAGGGCTGACCAGTCCGCTCACAATCCTCTGGGAACAATTGACCAATCCTCTTGTTTTGCTGCTGATCTTCGCCGCCGCGCTTTCCGCTCTGTTGGGTAAAATCGACAGCTTCATCGCTATTTCGGCGATTGTTATCCTGAATGCGATTTTGGGCGTGGTGCAGGAATATCGCGCCGAGCAAGCGATGGCAGCGCTGCGAAAGATGGCGGCTCCGCTAGTTCGAGTGCGGCGCGGTGGACAGGTGATCGATATGGATGCGCGGCATCTCGTTCCCGGTGATGTGATTATCCTCGAAGCCGGCAGCATCATCCCCGCCGATTCGCGTTTAGTCGATTCGGCAAATTTGCGGGTGCAAGAAGCCTCGCTCACGGGCGAATCGCAGCCTGTCGATAAAGTCCTTGGTGCACTCACCGATCACAATGCAGCGCTGGGTGATCGGGCTAATATGCTCTATATGGGGACCTCCGTGACGTATGGGCGAGGTTCAGCCGTCGTCGTAGAGACCGGGATGAAAACCCAATTAGGTCGCATCGCAGAATTGATTCAATCCGTCACCAGCGAGAAAACGCCCTTGCAGCGCCGCATGGATGAATTAGGACGTGTGCTGATTCGTGCCGCGATTGTCGTGATGATCGTCGCCATTTTCATCGGATTGGCGGTAGGTGAACCCCTTTTGCCAGACCCCGCCGACCCTAATGGGCATTCGGTTTTGCTGGACGCGGTTGCGATTGCCGTCGCCGTTGTGCCGGAAGGGCTGCCTGCTGTCGTGACGATTGCGCTGGCCTTAGGCGCACAGCGAATGCTGCGGCGTAACGCCCTCATCCGCAAGCTGCCTGCCGTCGAGACATTAGGTTCGGTGACGACAATCTGCTCCGATAAAACCGGAACGCTGACCGAAAACCGCATGACGGTGACGGTGGTGGATGTGGCAGGCCACAAGGCCAATATTGATGAAGTCGTGCAGAACGGCCTATTGATGCTGGTCAATGCCAACGGCACAGGGTTCGATACCGCTTTCGCCTCAGAAGCGATTATGCTTATGGGCGGCACGCTTTGCAACGACTCAATTATCGAAACCAGAGGCGGCGGTGATTTTCATCTGATCGGCGACCCGACTGAAACGGCGATTACACTGGCAGCGGCACGATTCGGCTTGGTGAAGCCGCAGCTAGAGTCGGTTTTCCCGCGTGTGGGGGAAGTGCCGTTTGATAGTGATCGCAAACGCATGACGACCATCCATAACTTTAACGAAAGTCTGGCGATCAGCGACAGTGAACGCATGATGAAATCACTGCTTCACGCCGAAAATTCGGACTACATCGCTTTTACCAAAGGCGCGTCGGACGGCCTCATCAGCATCAGCAGCCATGTCTGGACGAATGGTGCGCCCGTATTGATGTCGCCGGAGTGGAAAGACCGGATTGAAGAGGCGACCAACCAACTGGCGAAAGATGGCTTGCGCGTTCTCGGCGTGGGCTATCGTCCGATGAATACTAGCGATGGCGCATGGACGGCGGAAAATGTCGAGCGCGATCTGATCTTCGTCGGTATGGTCGGCATCATCGACCCACCCCGTGCGGAGGTCAAAGAAGCGGTACGAATTGCCAAACAAGCAGGCATCCGTCCGGTCATGATTACTGGCGATCATCCGCTGACGGCTTTCGCTATCGCCCGCGAACTTGGCATCGCGCAGGACGGCGACACCGTACTCACCGGACAAGAACTGAGCAAAATGAGCCAAGCCGAACTCGAAGCACAGGTCGAGCGGGTGCCGGTCTATGCGCGTGTGTCGCCGGAGAATAAGTTAAACATCGTGCAGGCGCTCCAAAGCCGAGGCCATATCACCGCCATGACGGGCGACGGCGTAAACGATGCACCCGCGCTCAAACGTGCCGACATCGGCGTAGCGATGGGCATCACCGGAACCGCCGTCAGCAAAGAAGCCTCGGATATGGTCATCCTCGATGATAACTTTTCCACGATTGTGGCTTCTGTAAGCGAAGGTCGCACCATTTATGATAACGTACGCCGTTTCGTCAAGTATCTGCTTGCCAGCAATACTGGCGAGTTGATTGTCTTACTGTTCAGCCAATTGATCCCCGGCATGGGGCTGCCGCTGACGACGCTCCAAATTTTGTGGATGAATCTGATTACCGACGGCATCCCAGCCTTAGCGCTCGGCGTAGAAAAATCGGAAAAAGGCGGCATGAATCGCCCACCCTACGCCGCGAATGAAAGTTTGTTTGGGCGCGGGATGACGCGGCATATCCTCTTAATCGGGACTTTGTTGGGCGTAACCGGATTGGGCTTGGGCTATTGGGCGCTTTCCAACAACATCACCGCCAGCAACGGCGCGCCTGCCTGGAACACGATGATATTCATGTTCCTCGCCTATTCCCAAATGGGACACGCCCTCGGCCTTCGCAGCCACCGCGAATCATTCTTCACGCTGCCGTTTTTTGGCAATCCGCTGTTGCTTGGTGCGGTAGTGACGACGATTTTGTTACAATTGGTGGCGATCTATACGCCGTTCTTCAACAACGTCTTTAACACCAATCCGCTGACCTTAAATCAACTGCTGATCTGCTTTGCGCTGAGTGCTGTGGTGCTCTTGGGCGTAGAGCTGGAAAAATGGTTCATCCGGCGCGGCGTGTTGAAGTAAAAAGTGACTCAAACAAATGGGGAAATGTCTAAAGTAAGGGATACCATAGGGATGTAACGATGTGTGCGTCCTTGCCGGGAGTGACACATGGGTCACTCCCTACAACGACCAAATAGACACTGCCCGAAATTCATGTCAACACGCTGTTGCAGAGATACAGAATGGCAGAAAAGTTCCAAAACTTGCACTTCTGAGTTTCTATTCCACTGTGTTGAGTACGATGAAAGGTAACACCAAATGAAATGTCCGATTGATGGAAGTGAACTGAAAATAGCAGAACGTCAGGGAATCGAGATTGATTACTGCCCGCAGTGCCGGGGCGTATGGCTTGATCGTGGCGAACTCGATAAGGTGATTGAACGCGCCGCAGCAGCAGAAACACGTATCCCACCCGCCGCACCGACTCGCCCTTATCCAGTGGAAGTGGAGCAGTATCGTCCGGAAAGCGACGCAGCAGGGTATGATAAGCGCAAGAGCGACGAAGCCTACCGCCGTCACGATGACGACGACTATGGCTACGATTCTGACGACAAACGCTATGACCCCAGCGATCCGCGCTACAAGAAAAAGAAGAAATCCTTCTTAGGCGAGGTTTTCGACATTTTCGGGGACTAAAACGCGATAAGATTCCCTGAAATTTGGCGAGATGCTGATCCGTATAGGCGTTTCAGCATCTCGTGTTTTAAACGGCGCTCAAGCCCAAAAGGGTAAATGCTATGCAAATTCAGCCCATCAATCCCCTCACGCATCCCGACTTTCAATCACTCTTAAAAATTAGTACCGACGAAGGCTACAGTTTCACGCAGAAATTGTTGGATGAGTATAAATCCGGCGTAAATCGGTTTGACTCATCAGGTGCAGCGCTGCTCGGTGTATCGGCTGACCAGCAGTTGATCGCTATCGGCGGTGCCCACCCGGATACGTACGTCAATCAGCCGCAGATTGGGCGCATCCGGCATGTTTACGTTTTGCCGGATTATCGCCGAACAGGGGTGGGCAAGCTGATTATGGAGGCGTTAATCGACCATGCTCGCGCCCATTTCGAGATTCTCACCTTGCGAACGCCGACTGCACACGGCGATGCGTTTTATACGGCTTTGGGCTTCAGCCGAGAAGTGCGCTTTGCCGAGTCGACTCATTGGCTGGCGCTCAAAGGCGAGTCGCTCACTTAGTGACCTGAGTTTCGGATAGTGTTTTCATTCTATCCCCACCCCTAAATCCCCTCCCCACTTCGTAGAGAGGGGACTTAAAGAACCATTGCGAACCGTTTTTCTCCCCTTCGCCATGCAATGGAGAAGGGGTCAGGGGATGAGGACATCATAAAAGTTAATCAAAGTACGCTATCCAAAACTGAGGTTAGTACGGTTTTTCGCCTTGCGCCAGCCGCGCATTGATTTCCTCTAAAACGGGCGGCGTGTCGGCTAGGGTATCCACCACATAATGAGCGCCGGCGGTTGTCAGTTTTTCGTGGATGGCTTGCAGACGCATGTCCAGTTCGTCTGGCGGCAGCGCGTTCACCTCCGCTTGGTTTAAGCCGAGTTCGTTCCCCGTCTTGGCGAGGCCAATCGTCCACGTTCCGGCGTTGATTCCCTCCTCGATATCGCTGACAGTATCGCCAATTTTGACCAGCGCCGCCATCGGATACACTTTTAGCTGAATCGCGTTTTGATAGATCATATATGGGGCAGGCCGTCCGCTGGAAACATCATCCGGGCAGACCAATGAGTCGGGAGCATAGCCGCGTTTTTGCGCTTCAGGCAGCAAAATGTCCATCATCGAGCGCGTATAGCCCGTCGTTGAGCCGATTTTAAGCCCTTGTGCGCGGAAGGCGGCAATCGTCTCGACTACGCCGGGGATTAAATCGGCATACGCGGCGATGACTTCCATCTGGCGCGGGATAAAGGCTTCAAACAAGCGCTGGACATCGTTATCGTCGGGCAAGCGACCTTGTACAGCCTGCCAACGGGCGGCGACGGCGCTCATTTCGGTGATGGCGCGGATGTGATCGCGTTTATATGTTCCCATCGGGGTACGGACTTCCGACTGGACAATTTCGACCCCTTCCTGAGCGAACATCTCTATAAAGACCACCGTCGGCGCAAGGCAGCCATAATCAACGGTAGTGCCTGCCCAATCTAAAATAACACCTTGCAAGGGGCGCGTGTAATGTGCTTTGGTCATGTTTTCTCCTCAGTATTCAGCGGGTGAAGTTAGGCCAAAGCATACCAGAGTTCGTTTAAATTTTGCCAGAAAATTGCGTCATTGAGTACCCGTAAAATAATTGTAGGACTTTCGCTCACGCATTTACCCCACCCCTAAATCCCCTCCCCATTGCATGGAGAGGGGACTTCAAGATGCGTTTTTCTCCCCTTCTCCAATACTTGGAGAGGGAGCCGGGGGGTGAGGTAAGCGAAAGTCCTGACAATAATAAAAAATCCCTATGGAAGGGGATTTTTTTGCATTTCGTTTATCCGCCTGATGGTGGTGGTAAAACGGGCGGCGGCCCAACGTTGGGAGGAAAGACAGGGATACGAGGGAACGTAGGCATCGTAACGCAAAGGCTAGGATTGCCGGGCATTACAAAAGCGTCTGGGCATGGATTCGTGGGGTCTACCGGGAATAGGCCATGCGGCAGCGGCGTAACCTCAATGACCACCACTTCCGGTGTGACTTCGACCCCTACCACCGAAGACGTGATGATGTCTGGCGCAACTTCCGGCGGGGATGTCACCACTTCGGTTATAATATCCGGCGCGGAAGGCGCGGGAATGGCCATCTCAGGGGGTGGCGGTGTGCTGCCAGCAGAAAGCAGCAAAAGCATAGCGATAATCCATTCAAGCATGGCGTTCAGTCCTTAGGGTGATCAAGCTGTGAAGATAAGTATAGGGTCGTTTTTGTTTATAATAAGCATACATGGAGTTTATTGGGAAATAATTCAAAACTCGGAGAAATTAAAAGCCGTGAGAGTCACGGCCTTTCGTTTATATCGCACGGCGTTGAAATTAGAGTTCTTAGTTTTCTAACTACAGATTATGAGGTTTAATGCGTTATTCCGGCTGCATAAAAACCTCGTCGGCATAACACCACACCCAATTTTCGCCGGGCTGGAACGATTGAATCAGCGGGTGTCCGCTGGCGTGATAATGTTTGGTCGCGTGTTTATTTTTAGACGAATCGTAGCATCCGACATGCCCACAGACTAAACAAATCCGCAAATGCAGCCACGTATCGCCCATCGCCAAACATTCCTCACAGCCTTCCGCGCTGGGTGTTACGTCCTAAATTTGATCGAGATGGGAACAGGTTTTGCTCATAAAAATGGACTCCTCTTAAAATAAAAGTTGGTCGTTTTACTGACGCGGCGAGAAGCCTATTTTATCCCTTTTTATGTCGCAACGATTATTCGAGTTCGATAACCTCGCCGAGTGATTTGTAGCGCTGCCAATACACGCGGAACGCTTGCCGCCCTATATCGGTAAGCGCACAATCCGTATGCGGATAGCGTCCCTGAAAACTCTTGACGATAGTGATATAGCCTGCTTCTTCCAACTTTTGTAACTGTGCGGACATATTGCCTTTCGTCAGTCCAGTAAGGTGAAGTAATGCCTTAAAGTCGGCGCTTTCGCAAGCGGATAAAACCGCAACAATGGCTAAACGGGCAGGTTCATGAATCATGCGATCAATGGTTGTGATGTCGTGGACTTCACGCTCCATCGGCGCTGCCTCTCTGCTGCATTGCAACCTGACGCATGGCATAAAGGCCGCTGACGGTGAGCAACCCTGCCCAAAATAGGCTGAGAATTAAACTAAATAAGCCAGCACTTAACGGCAGTACGGCGATTATCAATGTAGCAGGTAATCCTAAACGGGCAAGCCATTGATAACGTGGAAGCGCCATTTGACTGCCGAGCGTCCAATACATATACGCAGATGCTAAACCTGTTCCAACGTATATCCCACGAATAATCAGCCACCAATCGGCGAATTGCATCGCCAACAGGATTCCGATAACAAAGCTGCACAAACTAATTACATAGCCGATAAAGAGAACACGGCGCGGCATCACCCATGACTTCGGTTTAATGAAGCCCGTATTACGCCAAAGCCAGCGGCGGCGTACAACTTGATTGATATAGTAGAGGCCAAGCTGCGATATGACGAGCGGAATACCAATTGGAAGAACAAACGAAATGAGGATAACAAACAGCGTTCCTTGTGAACGGATGGTATCAACCTGTGATAGCCACAACGCCGGATGATCCCAGAACAGCCAGGCGTAGACGCCCGTAACGAGGATCCAAAATGCCGAGTGAAATTCACGGATGCCGTCGGCAAATTCATAACGAGCAGTGCTTTTTTGAAGTTTAAGGACATCGACCATGTGAAATTTCCTTGTATTTATTTATATAGACTAGTTTACATCATAAACCAAAAATGGCAGATTGTCTAGTAAATCGAGATCGGCTGATTGTTGCTTTGCCTCACGAATCAGCATACACTGAGACTGAAACATTTTTCGCAAGGTTGAAAAGGAACAGATCGTGGAAATGCCACATACCCCCAAAGGTCATTTTCTGCTCGGTGATTTACCTGCCTGGAGCCGCGACACGCTGGCGTTCATGCTTAATATTCGGCGCTATGGCGATCTCGTCAGGGCGAAATTCGGCCCTTATCCGTTTTACTTCGCCAGCCATCCCGATCTTTTTCAAGAAATCCTCGTGACGAACAGCGATCAATACGAAAAAAGTTTCGCCACGAAAGAAGTGCTGCGGCCTAACTTCGGCAATGGCCTGTTTACCAGCGATGGTGAATTCTGGAAGCGGCAGTGCAAGCTGATGCAGCCTGTGTTCCATACCAAACGGATCGCCGCCTATGCAGACGTTATGGTGGATTACGCGCTGCGCCTGACGGAAAAACGGCAAACCGGGCAGACGCTCCCCATCGACCATGAAATGGTTAACCTCACGATGCACATCGTCACCAAATCCTTATTCGATCTTGAAATGGGAAAAAATGCCGAGGAAGTGGGCGCGGCGGTCACGCGTATTTTAGAGATTATCAACGTGCGTTTTAATCGGCTCAAGCGACTGCCGGAATGGATGCCGACACGAGAAAACCATGACTTTGGCTTAATGAAGCCCGTATTACGCCACAGCCAGCGGCGGCGCACAACCCGTGAAAACACTGCGGCTTGAAGCCTTACCGCACACTGACTGCCGTTGGCTACAACGGATCTCCTGCGATGGCGGCGGGCATTACTGACCATCTCTAGTCAATTCGTGAGGTACTCATGACTGTTTCTGTACCTTCCAACTATGTTTAGGGAGACTACCAAAATTCAGACTTGCAAAGAAAATCCATCCTTTATATAATGAATTTTATAGACGGCAGAAATTTGTCGTTTTACTTAAAAATTCCATAACACATGCGGGCGTAGCAAAGCGGTATTGCGTCTCCTTGCCAAGGAGAAGGCCACGAGTTCGAATCTCGTCGCCCGCTATATAAAAAACAATCCAGAGACAAAGTTCTGGATTGTTTTTGTTTACCTGGAAAATGCGGCGGCTAGTCGTCGCTGCCGATCCCCTTGAGCAGTTCCGCCAGTTCGGGGTCAAGAAACAAGCTGCCCGTCGTCGCGCCCCGTTTGCGCCGGATGACCTTATAGATCGTTCTGATCTCGTGATGATCCTTCAGTTTATCGGGGTCAGGCTGGCGCGGTTCACATTCAAACACATGCTTGACCTGTTCGTAAGTGGCTTCGCTGATGATAACCTCGCCGCGCACCCGCACGACATTACCATCCGCGTCATAGTCAAGAATTTTTTCTGCATGTTCCTGCATAATTTTACAGATCGTCATCGCCTCGCCCAGCGCAGAAAATTCTTTACGTTCTTCCCCGCCGACGTTACCGAGATAGGCCGAGCCGGTGTGGATGCCGATGCCGTAAGCTAAACGATGATCGATGGGTTCCGTCGGCATTTTATCGTGCAGCCCTTCTTGATCGAGCATGATGCTCATAGCGGCATTCACCGCCCGTACCGCATGATCGGCCTGCGGGTTAAGTTGGGTGTTATAGAGTCCGGTGACGGCATCACCCATATATTTATCGACAAGGCCATCAAACAAATTGACACCATCGCTGGCGATGCTGAGATATTCATTGATGATCGACATCAATTCTTTCGGGCGATCCGGGAAGTTGCTGCTGAATTTCGTGAAACCGCGAATATCGGCAAACATCGCTGTAATCTCGCGTTCTTCCCCGCTAAAGTTCAAGGTTGCGGCTTTGGCGAGCAGTTCCGGCGGCACGAACACCCCTGCCGCAGATAAGGTAGACTCGGCGTGTTTCTGCTCGGTTAAATCATCCAGCACCAGCGTCAAGCCTTGATTACGTCCGCTGCCGTCTTGCAATGCGTTGACGATGACCTTCCAGAAACGCTTGCCCCGCCCTTCGATGACTGGCTCCACTTCCATCGAAGCCTGTTTGCCACTTTCCAAAACCCCCGTCAGTCTTTCGTAAAATGCTTCGCCCAACATCGGCAAAACTTCATCCAAAGAGTGACCTATGGCATTCGTCACGCCCAAAACACGCTCGGCGGGTTCATTGCAGGTAGTAATTTTCCCGGCGGTATCAATGGCGATGATGCCGTTGGCGACTGAATCGAAGATGTTGTCCATCCGGTCACGCAGTTCCGTCATTTGCAGCAGCCGTTCACGGGCAGATTCAAACAACTGTGCGTTCTCGATAGCGAAAGCCGCTTGATTGGCAAACGCCGTGAGCAGTTCCAGTTCATGCTTCTGGAATAATCCGGCCAGGATGCGGTTATCGCAGTACACCACGCCGATCACTTCGCCGCGTACTTTGAGCGGAACGGCTAAAATGCTGCGGAGCGCAAAACCGACCACGCTTTTCTGTTCCCCATAGCGGCTGTCCATGCTGGCATTATCGGTCAGCACAGGTTCGCCTGTAACAGCGACATCGCGGATGATGCTCTTGCTAATCATGAACTCACCCTTGCGATTGGGAACATCGTCACTCATCAACTGTGAGCGATCCAAACCGCGTGCGACCTTAAATTGGTCAAGTTCGCCTGTTTCTTTGTTCTTCATTACGATGTAACCACGTTCCGCGCCGGTGATGCCGATGACGGTATCCATGACTTGATTCAAGACTGTTTCGGTATCGAGGCTGGAATTAATCACGGCGTAATTATCAGCCAGCGCCCGAAGCTGTTTCAGTTCAATCTGCGCTCCGGTCAATTGGCGCGATAAGCCTTCCAAGCGCGACTTCAGGGTACGTAAGCCATCCAACGAGGCAGGCGGCAGATTCATCCCGCGCTGCTGCAAAATTTCGCGCTGACTGCGGAGGACTTCGATCAAATCATTGACACGACTGGTCAATTGGCGCACATAATCCTGAGTGGTGAACTCCTGATCGGGGCGGGGAATTTGGATTCTACTCGTGGTTTCGTCAGCCATTTTTACGCTCTAAAAACCTCATAAATGATAACCTCGCCCTTACCTTTGGCGATGATCGGTGGACGTTCTGCGATGCGGATGTTGCGTTTGCCAACCGTCTCTTGCTCAAGGTGTTGGCGGGTTTCTTCACTGATGATAATTTGTCCGAGTTTGGCATTTTCTTCTAGGCGTTTGGCTTTGTTGATGGTATCGCCGATGGCGGTAAACTCACGGCGGCGCAAGCTGCCCACATTGCCGAGCGTGGCGACCCCGGTGTTTATCCCGATGCAGTAATACGGCGGCTGCGGGTTAATCCTTAATTCTTTATACAGCTTGAGGAAGGAGTCGCCAATCGTAAAAGCGGCTTCCACAGCACGTAAGGCATGATCGGGCATGGGGTTCAACTGCGTGTTGAACAACGCCATCACGACATTCCCCATGTATTTATCGATCACCCCTTCATACTGGTGGATGGAATTGGTCGCCAGCGCTAAATAGATATTCAATTCTTCCATGAGCTGCTGAGGGCGAAAATTGCCCGGAAAGCTGTAAAGCGGACGCACATTGACATAAACACACGTCACATCCCGTTCCTCGCCACCGAGGGGCAAATTAGCGATTTCGGCGATTTTAGCTACCATCTGCGGCGGCAGATATTTATTCACAATATTGAGCTGTTCTTCGCGCTTGCGCTGGTCGGTCAGATCATCCAGCACCATCGCCACGCCCTGCACCTCGTCCGTCGTATCCTTCAACGGGCTGAGTTTAACGTTGAGCATAATGCGGCCTCGATCTGGCACTTCCATTTCGGATTCCATCACTTGGCTTTCCGAATTGTGCCGGATTTCCGCCAGATGCGTATCCAAGTCGGCGCTGACACCCGGCAAGACCGAACTCAAGCGCTGACCGAGCGATTGTGATTCTGATCTTCCCAAAATTTGTGCGGCGGCGCGGTTAAACGTCTGGACGTAATTGTGCGTGTCGGCGGTGATTACCCCGCTTCCGATAGAGTCGAACACATTATCCATTAACTCTTTCATGCCGGTGATTTCGCCCGTTGACTGCTGGATTTCGGTATAGAGTCGGGCATTCTCGATGGCGACTGAGGCTTGATTAGCAAAGGCCGCCAATAGATTTTTCTCACGCTGCTCAAATACGCCGGAACGCAGCCGATTATCCACATACACCACGCCGACCACCTCATCGCGGTACTTCAGCGGCACACACAGCACCGAGCGCAGGGTAAATTGGGCGATGCTCACGTTGCCTTGCAAGCGCTCATCTTTATAAGCATTATCGGCTAAAAGCGGTTCGCCACTTTCCAGCACATCGCGCACAATCGAATTGCTGATTTGGGGCGGGCCGCTGCTGCCCTGCCGGGGGAGCAGTTCGCTTTCGCGCCCGACGAGAATACTCAAGTCGCCCGAACCATGTTCTTTCAAAATAATATAGCCGCGTTCCGCCCCGGTTAGATTAATCACCGTATCCATCGCTTGATTCAACACTTCATCAAGGTCGAGCGAGGAATTGGTTATAGCGGATGTATCCGCTAAGGAACGAAGCTGCCCAATCTCGGTTTGATCGTTGATGAGGCTGTTTTCAAGTTTGGCGATATCGCCTTCCATACCAGCAAGAGTCTGTATCACCAGCGGCGGCAGGCTCATGCCACGCATTTTGAGCAGTTCGCGCTGGCTGCGGAGTGAGGCGGAGATTTCCTCCACCATCGTTTTAAGGCGGCGAAGTTCGCCGATGGGGGTCAGTTGTTGATCGTTTGCGTCCGCCATGAATTTACTACCGGGATAATTGATGAATAATCCAGAATTATAACACCAAAAGCGCCCTACCGCTGAATATCGCGGGTTGCGCTCTGGTGAGAAAAAACTAACCTTTTGTTCGCTTCTGCAACTTAAGGAACAGGAAATCAGTATAATATTTGCAACGTTTAGATGCAAATCGAACGCTAACTATATTCCGAATTTGCGATGTAGTAGATCAAGTTCGACACTTTTCTCATACAAAGTTGTGAGACTCTCATAGCTCAAAAATTTAACTCGTTTTTGAATCGGCTTAAAAGCCTCAAACGCAATACTGCGCTCAAAGTGAGTTTTTCGCACTTCATCAGCAACAATAAAAAAGTCTGTGTAGAAATCTTGAAGTTCAACAAATTTTAAGAGTGCATCTCGCATGTCAGTTGAATGTTCAACTTCATAAACTGAGTGAGGCATTTTTCGGTCATTAAACCATATTACGTCGATATATTGCACCCTAGAAACGATATCGGGATAAGTAAACCGATGCATGGTTTTTAAAGTAGCAACATCAATAAGTTTTTTTTCGTAGAAGTTACGGTTTTTATCCTGTGCTGGAACATAGGTTGTAAAATTCCTCAAATTTCCAAATTCAAGTAGTAATCCTTGATAAAAGGAATGATTAAATTCAATAACGGCAGGTTTTATCGAATCAGAAGGAGATAAAAGTTCGGATGGTAAGCGATCTCGATACGCTTCTAAAGCCCATACACCGGGACGAATTTTAAAGAATTGATCGTAAACTTGCACAATCCGGCGAATGGATGCAAATGGTGTTTTTGATTTCCACTCTACACCAGGAACTTGAAGGACTCCTCGATAGAGTAAACCTAACGTTGCATATCCGCCATTTGCTTTCATAACTTCGATGACCGCTTCATGCTGTTTCATTTTAATAAACCTACAAAGTATTGAACGAATGAGCTATGGATCATTTTTTCTAAAGTCTGTATCATCAATTTATCTAATTGTGTGTATAAGGAGGATATATTGTATGTCTAATGATACCGCAAACGAAAATAAAAATTCTCTTCAAATGATGTATAAGCATAACGCAAACAGTACATTATTAAATATTCTCGCACCTAGAATACAAAAGGCTGGTGGTATTATACAATTTCATCAGAAAGTTCCTTTATATACTACAATTGATTCCAAACATTATCTGTTTGCAGTTGGGTCAACGGAAATTCGAGATGCTTACTATAAATTGGCATCCTTTGTCAATGATGCTATGAAATTCGGTTATTTCTTTTATGATGGGAATGATGAAATAGTGCTTTCACTTGTTTCTAAACCACAAGAAAAACACCAATGGATTGTTTCTTGTTTTGAAGAAAGCTGGAAGAGGCCTGTTATTTGGTATGATAACGGCAAACTCCATGCCTCACCGAAAACACGCGAAGAGTTAGCTTTTCTCTGGCAATAATTTACACTTGAAGGTCACATGAATCAATTTTTGTTTTACTGGCAGTATGCCCTGCGGAATGTGTGGCGCAACCGGCGCTGGTCGTCCTTTGCGATTTTATCCGTTGCGGCGGGCGTGGCGACAGTCGTGGCGTTACGCAGCCTCGGCCTAGCGATTGGCGACGCGCTGACGAGTAATGTGCGCTCTAGCAATCACGGCGATATTACGCTGACCAAAGGCGGCGGCTTCTCGCTGTTTCCGGGAATCAGCGAAGAAGATGATACCGAGGTGTTCAGTCAGCGCAGCGTTGACCGACTCAGCACATGGGTGGCGGAACAAAACGGCACGATGTCTGAATACATCTCCACCAGTGTGCAAGTCTCGGCTGTAGAAGCAGAATCCACCGCTGGAATTTTGCAATTCGTGACGGCGATCTTTATTGACCCCGCCACTTACCCGCCCACGCAAGACATCCGCGCCAGCGATCCCCCCAATGCGCCTTTGAGTGATTTGTTTCAGGGCGGCAACGAAGTCGTCATCAGCGAGAATTTAGCTGAAACGCGTGACCTTCAAGTGGGTGATTTTGTCGTTGTCAGCGGTAACGAGTTTATTGTACGCGGCATCGTCCCCACACAAGCAGAAGCAGGCTTGCGTGATTTATTTTCTGCATTTTTTGGATTTGTCTATTTTGACCGCGCCCTCACCGAGACACTTTCGGTTAATCCGCGCCCGAATCGTGTCAGTATCGCATTGCCAGAAGGGACAAGCGACGAAGACGTGTTGCAGGCAGTGGATGAAATCACCAGCCTATTGACGTTCAACGAAGGTTTCTTCCGCACCGATAATGTGCCGACGCTCATCGAGCAGAACGCCGTCATCGCGGATGTGACTTCACGCTTTGTCGTGGTCATGGGCTTAGGCGCGATGCTACTCGGCGGCGTGGGCATCATCAATACAATGTTGGTGATGGTCAGGCGGCGGACGGAGGAAATCGCCGCGCTTAAGACCTTCGGCCTAAAAGGGCGGCAGGTCGCGGCCTTATTTATGGCAGAGGCGATGATTTTGGGATTCATCGGGAGCCTCATTGGGTCGATTGTGGGTTCATTCTTGAGCGCCATCACCAATGCGTATGGCGAACAATTTATCCAGCAGCCGCTAACATGGCGCATTTATCCCGAAGCGCTTCTATTTGGCCTTGTGCTAGGGATGGTCGTCACGGGCGTATTTGGTGTGCTGCCCGTCTTGACGGCGGTACGAGTGCGTCCGGGCATTATCCTGCGCCCAAATGAAACCTATATTCCGGCGGTGGGTATTTTCCAATCGCTGGTCGTGATAATCTTCATGGTACTTTCGCTTGGCATTATCGCCGGGCAAATTATCGGCCCTTTCCCCAGTGATGTGCCTGGTGGAAGGCGTGTCGGTAATTTTTTCGAGACAACTCTCGGCAGCCCTACACAGCTTGGCATTATCGGCGTGGCGGTGACGCTGACCATTCTCGCGTTACTGGTCGGTTTGTTGTGGATTATCGTGTGGATTGTCGGCAAATTGCCGTCCTTCGGTTCGGTTGATTTACGACTCGCGCTGCGGAATCTATCCACCCGCCGCACCCGCACAGCAACCACACTATTGGCGATAAGTGCTGGAATGTTCGCTCTCAGCAGCATTACATTTGTCGGCGCAGGTGTGCGTGATCTGCTGCAAACAACACTCACGCAAACATTTGGCGGCAATGTCCTGATCTTCCCGCTTCTCCCACAAGAACTTGCCCAGCCCCTTATCGACGGACGACTGGATACGCTGGAAGGGATGGAATATCGCAGCCGAATCAGCACCTATGACGGCGTGATTTGGGAAGTCGATGGGCGCTCACTCCGCGTTAAGCCGGAAAATTATCAAGCGCTGGTGGATGAACTAAATGAAGCGCTGCAAAATAATGATAATGTGCGGGCTGAAGAAACCGCCCAAACCATGCGAGCGTATGAAGAGGCTTATGTTAGTCTTTCCGTGCGCGATACAGATAATCCCGATTTCACGGGTGGGACGCTGGTGGACGGGCGCTATCTGACCCTAGAAGATCGCGGACAAAATGTCGTCGTCGTGCAACAAACGCCCGAAATTGCGGCACGGGGGATTGAACTCGGCTCGACGATTCTGCTCGAAATCAACCGTCAGGAATACAGGCTTGAGGTCGTGGGTTTACTCGCGGATGACAGTGCATTTTCATCGAGCCTCACTTTCGGGGATTTACTCGTCCCGCCGGATACCTTGATCGGCGCTCAAAGCGATTTCAGCTTGAATATCGCCCAGATTGCGCCGGAAAATCTCAACGAAGCGCTGGTGAGTATTGCCGCGCTGCCGCTGGTTTTCCCGATTGACATCACATTTATCGACGGCATCTTCAGCCGCTTTATCGACCAATTTAGCGCACTGCCGATTCTGGTCGGACTGCTTTCTTTAGGCGCGGCGGCGGTGATTATGGCGAACACAGTTGCCCTGGCTACGTTGGAACGGCGGCGGCAGATCGGCATTTTGAAGGCGATTGGGCTTAAAGGGGGGCGGGTGCTGCGGATTATGCTGCTGGAGAATTTGATCGTCAGTTTGCTCGGCGGGCTAATCGGCATTGGATTAAGCGCGATTGGAGTCGCCATTATGAGCAATCTCTGGCAGGATGTCACCATCCTCATCCCGACAGAAACGCTGCCGATTGCCGTCGCGCTAGTGATCGCCGCCGTCCTGATAGGCGCGTTGGCGACCTTCCTGAGCGCGAATGTCGCCGTGCGCGAGCGTGTGTTAAATGTGCTGCGTTACGAGTAAAGATGTTGGATGTCTGTCGTAGGGGCGAATAGGCGATTCGCCCCTACAAAAGATTATCAGACGCTCTGCGAACTCCGCGCCTCTGCGGTTCAAACCGCATTTTTATAAATTTAGGACTTTCGCTCACGCATTTACCCCACCCCTAAATCCCCTCCCCATTGCATGGAGAGGGGACTTCAAGATGCGTTTTTCTCCCCCTCTCCAAGTATTGGAGAGGGGGCCGGGGGGTGAGGTAAGCGAAAGTCCTGAAATTTTGTTTTCACGCCTAATGCACACAAAGTGTATCAGGCAGCCCCCTCACCCATCCGCGAGGATTTTGTCCACAGCGTCCGCCA
>Ga0335394_10000434_pt1 | contig 44092 bp, 36 predicted proteins | sample MAT03_FD_205741 | JGI IMG/M metagenome (GOLD analysis project Ga0335394, IMG submission 205741) | Freshwater microbial communities from Lake Fryxell liftoff mats and glacier meltwater in Antarctica - MAT-03 (spades assembly) (version 2) ... | reverse complement strand
CGAACGCAGCGCGCTGGCCAATCTGCAGCGCGAAGGCGTGGCTGAAGAGCGCGTGTGTTTTGCCGGCAACGTGATGATCGACTCGCTGCTGTCCAACCGCGACAAGGCGCATCCGGCTGCGGCCACGCTGGCCGACCATGGCTTCGACGCTGCCGTTCTGCAGCACTCTCATGGCTATGGCGTGGTCACCTTGCACCGCCCCTCCAACGTTGACGACGCCACAACGCTGGGCCTGCTGCTCGGTGTACTGGCCGAGGTCGCTGCACAACTGCCGCTGGTGTTTGCGCTGCACCCGCGCACCCGCAACAACATCGAGCTCTTCGGCCTGCAATACCTGCTGAACCCCGAGTGCATGGTGATGCTGCCGCCGCAGGGCTATCTGGAGATGCTGGGCCTGATGGCGGGTGCCACCCTGGTACTCACCGATTCCGGCGGCTTGCAGGAAGAGACCACCGCGCTAGGTGTGCCCTGCCTGACGATGCGCGAGAACACCGAACGCCCGATCACCGTGCACGAAGGCACCAACACCATGGTGGGCCGGGACGTGCAGGCCATCCGCGACGGCGTGGCACAAATCCTGGCCGGGCACGGCAAGCGCGGCCGCGTGCCAGAAAACTGGGACGGCCGCGCCGCAGAACGCATCGCCGCCGATTTGTTCCTTTGGCTGAAGGCCCAAAACGCCTGATCCTCTTGGTTTGCGCTAAAGGACCCGTTTCGCAACATGCTGGCTCCCGCGATCACCAATGCCCTGACCATTGACGTGGAAGATTACTTCCAGGTTTCGGCCTTTGCTCCTTACATCGGGCGTGACGAGTGGGACACGCGTGAATGCCGCGTTGAGCGCAATGTCGAACGCATCCTGGCCATGTTGGCTCAACGCGACTGCAAGGCCACCTTCTTCACGCTGGGCTGGGTGGCCGAGCGCTACCCGCAACTGGTGCGCCGCATCGTCGATGGCGGGCATGAACTGGCCAGCCACGGGTACGGCCACGAGCGCGCTACCGACCTGGACTGCAAGGCCTTCGAACAGGACATCACCCGCGCCAAAAAGCTGCTCGAAGACATCGGCGGCTGCGCAGTGCAGGGTTACCGCGCACCGAGTTTTTCGATCGGTTGCAGCAACCTCTGGGCCTTCGACAGCCTGGCGCAGGCCGGCTACCAATACAGCAGTAGCATCTACCCCATCAAGCACGACCACTACGGCATGCCCGACTCGCCGCGCTTTGCGTACCGCTTGTCTTGCGGGCTGCTGGAGATCCCGGTCACCACGCTGCGAATGATGAGCCGCAACCTGCCGTCCAGCGGCGGCGGCTACTTCAGGCTGCTGCCCTACGGCGTGTCGCGCTGGATGATCCAACGCATCAACCAGGTCGATCGCGAATCGGCGATCTTCTACTTCCATCCATGGGAAATCGATATCGATCAGCCGCGCGTGGCTGGCATCGACCTGAAAAGCCGCTTCCGCCACTACGTCAACATCCCGCGCATGGAGTCCAAGCTGCAGAGCCTGCTGGCCGACTTCCGATGGGGGCGCATGGACCAGATCTTTCTGGCCAGAGACCTTGCCAAGGTCTAGCGTGCTGAGGCCAACCGTCGAACGCCTGGCTCCGCAAGACGCCCGCCTGAAAGCCGCGTGGGACGCCTTCGTGCTGGCTTGCCCACAGGCGACCTTTTTCCACCGTGCTGGCTGGCAGCGCATCATGGCCGAGGTCTTTCGCCACGATACGCATTACCTGCTGGCGCGCACCGACGGCCGCATCACGGGTGTGTTGCCGCTGGCCCATGTCAAGAGCGTGCTGTTCGGCAACGCGCTCACCAGCCTGCCGTTTGCGGCCTATGCAGGCGTTGCCGCTGCCGACGATGCCAGCGCAGAAGCCCTGGTGCTTGAAGCGCAAGGCCTCGCCAAGCGCATTGGCGCAGAGCATCTGGAGTTGCGTCATCTGCACGGCAAGCAGCACGCTGAATGGCCGCAGCAGGACCTTTACGTTACTTTCCGCAAGGCCATCCTGGCGGACGAACAAGCCAACATGCTGGCCATCCCGCGCAAGCAGCGCGCGATGGTGCGCAAGGGCATCAAGAACGGACTGAAGAGCGAGATCGATGCCAGTGTGGACCGCTTCTTCAAGCTCTATTCCTGCAATGTGCTGCGACACGGCACGCCGGCCTTGTCCAAGCGCTACTTTCAGGAGCTCCAACGTGAGTTCGGCAGCGACTGCGAGGTCCTCACTGTGACCGGGGCAGAAGGACAACTGCTCAGCAGCGTAATGAGCTTCTATTTCCGTGACGAAGTGCTGCCCTACTACGCCGGCGACGACGAAGCCGCGCGCGACCTTGCAGCCAACGACTTCAAGTACTGGGAACTGATGCGCAAGGCCTGCGCGCGTGGCTGCAAGCTCTTCGACTACGGCCGCAGCAAGCAGGGCACGGGCCCGTATGCCTTCAAAAAGAACTGGGGCTTCGAGCCGCAGCCCCTGCACTACGAATACCAGCTTTACAAGCGCGAGGCCGTGCCGCAAAACAATCCTGCCAACCCGAAGTACCAGTTGATGATCAAGACGTGGCGCAAGCTGCCCATCGGCGTGGCCAACTGGCTGGGGCCGTTTGTCGTGCGCAGTCTGGGCTGAGCTTCCATGGCCAACATTCTTTTCCTCGTTCACCGCATGCCCTGGCCGCCAGACAAGGGTGACAAGGCACGTTCCCATCACATGCTCAGGCAGTTTGCCGAGAAGCACCGCGTCTTCCTCGGCACCTTCGTCGATGACCCGGCAGATGCACAGCATGAGCCTGCCGTGCGCGCGCTGTGCGCTGATGCCCACTTCGTGCCGCTGCACCGGCAGCGCGCCCGGCTGGCCAGCCTTCGCGGCCTGTTGCAGGGCCAGCCACTGACGCTGCCGTACTACCATGACGCGGGCTTGGCCGACTGGGTGCACCGCACGCAGTCGAATCACACCATCGACGCCACCGTCGTGTTCTCTTCTTGCATGGCGCAGTACAGCCGTGCTGTCGATCCTTCCCGGGTGTTGGTGGACATGGTCGATGTCGACTCCGCCAAGTGGACGGAATACGCACAGCGGCATTCCTGGCCCATGTCCTGGGTCTATCGCCGCGAAGGGCGGCAGCTCCTGGCTTGGGAGCGCGCGGTTGCCGGGTCCGCGAACCACACCTTCTTCGCCACGGAAAAAGAAGCGCAGTTCTTCGCTCGCCTGGCGCCGGAATGTGCCGGCCGTGTGTCCGGCATGAACAGCGGTGTCGATGCCGATTTCTTCGAGCCGCGCACGGATCGCCCGAGCCCCTTTCGGGCCGATGAACAAGCCCTGGTCTTCACGGGCGTGATGGACTATTGGCCAAATGTGGACGCAGTACTGTGGTTTGCCAAGGACGTGCTTCCAGCGCTTCGCAACCGATACCCCCGGCTGCGCTTCTACGTCGTGGGTCGCAACCCGACTCCCGCCGTGCTGGCACTGCAGTCAGACGCCGTGACCGTGACTGCTGCGGTGCCCGACGTGCGGCCCTACATCCAGCATGGCCAGGTGGTGGTGGCACCCCTTCGGCTGGCGCGCGGCATCCAGAACAAGGTGCTCGAGGCCATGGCCATGGGTCGGCCCGTGGTGGCTGCGCAATCCTGTGTGCAAGCCTTGGACGTGAAACCCGGGCAGGAAATCATCGCCGCGCATGACGGCGCTGGCTACATCGCTGCCATCGCGTCACTGCTGGACGACCCTCAGGCTGCGGGCACACTGGGTGCAGCGGGCCGCGCGCGTGTCATGCACAGCTACGGCTGGCGCGCGCAGATCGGTCTGATCGAGGCGCGGCTGGACTTCGTTCTGGCCTCCCGCGCGGCGCCACCAGTGCAGCGGGCCACAGCCGCTGCGGCATGCCTGCCATGAGTGCCGTGCTGACGTCGCCTTCTGCCACAAAGGCCTGGCTGGCCTGGCGCAGTCCCGTGCTGGCCTTTCTGGTGCTTTGGGCCGGCCTGATCGGTCTGTACTGGCACACCGTGGTGGCCATGGTCGGTGTCTGGTCGGGCTCCGAGACCTTCACACATGCCTTCCTGGTGCTGCCGATTTCCCTCTGGCTCATCTGGCGGGATCGTCAACGCCTGGCGCCACTGCAGCCGCGTGCGCAGCCCTGGGTCGTGCTGCCGATGGCGTTGGCTGCCTTCATGTGGTTGCTGGGCGATCTGGCCAGCGTCAATGTGGTGACCCAGGCCGCCTTCGTCTCGCTGCTGGTGCTGGCGGTACCTGCCATCTTCGGGTTGGCTGTCGCGCGCGCGATGGCTTTCCCGTTGCTGTTTCTGCTGTTCATGGTGCCCATCGGCGACTTCATGCTGCCCCAGTTGATGGAGTGGACAGCCGACTTCACGGTGGCTGCCATCCAGTTCAGCGGCGTGCCTGTGTACCGCGAAGGCCTGCAGTTCGTGATCCCGTCCGGCGCCTGGTCTGTGGTCGAAGCGTGCAGCGGCGTGCGCTACATGATCGCGTCATTCATGGTCGGCTCTCTGTTTGCCTACCTGAACTACACATCGCTGCGGCGCCGTCTGATCTTTTGTGGTGTGGCGCTGCTCGTGCCGCTCATTGCCAATTGGGTGCGCGCTTACATGATCGTGATGCTGGGGCACCTCTCCAATAACACGCTGGCCGTCGGCGTGGACCATCTTGTCTACGGGTGGGTGTTCTTTGGAGTCATCATCATGGTGATGTTCTTCATCGGTGCACGCTGGGCCGAGCCGGCGCCCGCACCGTCAGCGCAACGCAGTGCGCCCACCGCGCCCCGCCCTGTCAATGCAGGCTGGTTGCCCGTGGTTGCGTTGCTGGCACTGGCCGTGGTGGCCGCACCGCATGGCGCGAATCTGTTGTTCGATGCGCGGGCCAGCGCGGCACAGGCCACGCCGCTACGCTTGCCCGAGCTGGCGGACCTGCAGGGTGTGGATGAACAACCTGCGCTGGTCCCCATCAACCAGAATCCGACATCCACGGTGCTGCGCAGCTGGCGTTCTGGTGCTAAATCGATCACGGTCCATGTGGCCTACTACCGCGACCAGCGCTACGGCAAGAAGCTCGTCAGTTCTGGCAATTCCTTGGTCTCTTCACAAGACCAGCACTGGCAGCGCACCCGTGGCGGCTCGGTCACTGTGGACCATGCGGGTCAACCGCTGACCTGGAAGAGCGCTGAACTGCTGAGCGGCTCGGTCGCGGCCAGCCAGGCGGTTCGCGCGCGATTGGACGTCCGCCAGATCTACTGGGTGGACGGGCGGTTCACACACAGCGACGCGCGCGCCACAGCGTATCTTCTGCTCAGCCGGCTTCTCGGGCGCAGTGGCGATGGCGCATTGATCACTGTCTACACCTCGGGTGAAGACAACGCCGACACCGCCGCACGTCTGGCCGACTTCGTACAGCGCCACCTAGGCAGCCTGGAGCGGCAACTAGTGACGTACCGCGACACACCCTGATGCGCCTGGCCATCGCCGTCCGCGTTTGATTGAAGCCTTCAGCAATGGAAAACAAAGCCATGAACACCTTGGCAGTCATTGGGCTCGGCTATGTCGGCCTGCCGCTCGTCGTCGAATTCGGCAAGCACATCCGCACCATCGGCTTTGACATCGCCCAGCACAAGGTCGATGCCTGCCAGCGCGGCACCGACCCGTCGCGCGAACTGGACGACGCGCAGATGCGCGAGGCCACGCACGCTCTCTACACGTCCGACCCGGCGCTGCTGGCCGAAGCCGACATGATCATCGTCGCCGTGCCCACGCCGGTAGACAACGCGCACATCCCCGACTTCCGCCCGCTCATCGGCAGCTCCACCAGCGTCGGCCGCCACATGAAGAAGGGCGTGACCGTGATCTACGAATCCACCGTCTACCCCGGCGCCACCGAAGAGGTCTGCATCCCGGTGCTGGAGCGCGAATCGGGCCTGAAATGGAAGCAGGACTTCTTCGTCGGCTACAGCCCCGAGCGCATCAACCCTGGCGACAAGGAACACACCCTCACCAAGATTCTCAAGATCGTCTCCGGCGACACGCCCGACACGCTGGAAAAGGTGGCCAAGCTCTACGAAAAGATCATCGTGCCCGGCGTGCACCGCGCCAGCAGCATCAAGGCCGCCGAAGCCGCCAAGGTCATCGAAAACACGCAACGCGACCTGAACATCGCGCTGATGAACGAACTGGCCATCATCTTCGACAAGATCGGCATCGACACGACGGAAGTGCTGGAAGCCGCCGGCACCAAGTGGAACTTCCTCAAGTTCAAGCCGGGGCTGGTGGGCGGCCACTGCATCGGCGTGGATCCGTACTACCTGACGCACAAGGCCGACATGCTGGGCTACCACCCACAGGTCATCCTGGCGGGCCGGCGCATCAACGACAGCATGGGCAAGTTCATCGCCGAACAGACCATCAAGCACATGATCGCCAGCGGCAGCTACATCAAGGGCGCGCGCGTAAACGTGCTGGGCCTGACATTCAAAGAAAATTGTGGCGACCTGCGCAACAGTAAGGTCATCGACATCATCAACGAGCTCAAGAGCTACGGCGTGGAGGTCATCGTCACCGACCCGCAGGCCGACGGCGACGAAGCCATGCACGAGTACGGCGTGCCGCTCACGCCTTGGGATCAGATGCCGCGCGCCGATGCTATCGTGGTCGCCGTGGCGCATCGCCAGTTCGCGACCCTGAGCGTCGAGGACCTCGGCAAGAAGCTCATCAAGGGCGGCGCCTTCATCGACGTCAAGGCCGCCTTCGACGCGAAGGCTCTGCAGGCGGCCGGCTACCGGGTGTGGCGGCTCTGAGTCTCGGCGCCGACGCCGCCGCCGACACGCGGCCGCTGATCGCGCACGTGGTCTACCGCTTTGCTGTGGGGGGCCTGGAAAACGGCGTCGTCAATCTCATCAACCACATGGACCCGACGCGGTGGCGGCATGCCATCGTGGCCCTCACCGAAGTCGATGCCGGCTTTGCCTCGCGCATCGAGCGGCCGGACGTGCAGTACGTTTCACTGCACAAGCCGCCTGGCCAGGGCCTGTGGCAGTACCCGGCGCTGTGGCGGTTGTTCCGACCGATGCGACCCGACATCGTGCATACGCGCAACCTCGGCGCGCTGGAGGTTCAGCTGCCAGCGCTGCTGGCCGGCGTGCCTGGGCGTGTGCACAGCGAACACGGGCGCGACGCCGACGATATTGCTGGCACCAACCGTCGGCATATCCTGTTGCGCCGCTTCTACAGCCGTTTCGTGCATCAGCACGTAGCGCTCGGCCAGGAACTCCAGCGCTATCTGCGCGACAAAGTGCGGGTTCCAGCGGGCGAGCTGACGGCCATCTACAACGGTGTGGACCAGGTCCGCTTCGCGCCGGCGCTTCAGCGTCGGCCCATCACGGGCTGCCCCTTCACCGACCCGCGCCTGTGGGTCGCTGGCACGGTGGGCCGGATGCAGACGGTGAAAGCGCAACCGATGCTGGCCCAAGCCTTCGTCACAGCCCTCCAGCAGCAACCGGCGCTGCGTGACCGCATGCGCCTGGTGATGGTCGGTGACGGGCCCCTGCGCGCGAACTGCCTGGACATCCTGGCAACGGCAGGCATGGCCGATCTGGCCTGGCTACCGGGTGAGCGGTCTGACGTGCCCGAGGTCATGCAGGGTCTGGACGCATTCGTGCTGCCGTCGTTGATCGAAGGCATTTCCAACACGATTCTCGAAGCGATGGCCTCGGGCCTGCCGGTCCTGGCCACCGCGGTGGGCGCCAACCCGGAGCTGGTGGATGAGGGCCGAACGGGCTACGTCGTGCCCGCTGGCAACCCGGACGCGCTGGCCAACGGCTTGCTGCGCTTGGCGGCTGACGCAACCCGGGCCAAGGCCATGGGCGAGCAGGGGCGCGCCGACGTCGAGCAGCGCTTCAGCCTGGCCGCGATGGTGGCCGGCTATGAGGCTGTCTACGAACGGGTGTCCTGACTGCGGCGCGGCAGGCGCACGCCGCAAGGTAGCGCAACAGTGACAAGCGGGCGTGAAATCCCGGTCATCGCCGCCCAGTGACGTGCGCGTGGTGGTCGGTCGGAGTCGATCACAACCGGCTCCAACGGCCTGCGATGGCTTCCACATGGAAGCGGGGACGCGACTTGGTCGCCTCGTATACCTTGGCCAGGTACTCGCCGATGATGCCCAGGCTGAGCAACTGGATGCCGCCCAGCAAGTACATCGGGATGACCGTGGACGCCCAGCCGGGCAGGGCCACGTCGGTGAACAGCCGCAGCGCCAAGGCCCATGCACCCATGCCCACGCTGAGCAGGGACACCACGGCGCCCAGGCCAGTGATGATCCGCAGCGGCGCTGCGGAAAACGACGTAACGCCGCGCCACGCCAGCGCCAGCATCTTGCTCATCGGGTACTTGGACTCGCCGGCAAAACGCTCTGCCCGGTCGAACTCGATGGACTTGGTGCTGTACCCGAGTTGCGGGACGATGCCGCGCAGAAAGAGGTGGGTCTCCTGGTAGTGGCGCAGCGCCTCCAGCGGGCGCCGACCCATCAATCGGTAGTCGGCATGGTTGAAGATGATCTGCACGCCCATAGCTGCCAGCAGGCGGTAGTAGCTCTCTGCGGACCAGCGCTTGAAGACCGTGTCCTTGTCCCGACGGCGGCGCACCGCGTACACGATCTCGTGCCCGGAACGGAAGGCTTCGATCATCGCGGGGATGATGCTCAGGTCGTCCTGCAGATCGGCGTCCAGGCTGATCAGCGCGTCGCCGCCAATGCTCATCAACCCGCAGAACAAGGCGTTCTGGTGGCCCCGGTTGCGGCTCAGCTTCAGGCCGCAGCAGTCAGGACGGGCTGCAGAGAGTTCGTCGATGAGCGCCCAGGTCTTGTCCCGGCTGCCGTCGTCAACGAAGTAGATCGAGCTTGATGCGGCAATCCGCCCCGCGGATTTCAGGCCGTCCAGGATGCCGGTCAGGCGCGAGGCCGTTTCCCTCAGCACCTCCTGCTCGTTGTAGCAGGGCAGCACGAAGTTCACCTGCGGCGCGCCTGTGGTCGCCAGACTGCTGGCGGTGAACTGCGTCGGATCGATCAGGTCCATGGTGGTCATCGTCGGGAGCCAGGGTGTTGAAAGGTTCGTGATGCGCTGGCTGCCACTCCATGCATCGGCACAAGACCTCAATCCGAAGGGGCGATCAGGTGACCGCAATTTGGTCTCAAGGGAGTCGCCTCACTGACCGCGACGGACTTCATGTGCCTGCTAAGCGGTGTATCCGCCATGGCTGCCCCAAAGTCCAACTTCAGTTTACGGCCCAAGCCTACGGTTGCCGGTGTTACGAAACGGGTGGGACACCCTTGCGTGCACTTTTTCATGCCCCCCAGTTTCCAAGCCCCCGCAGCTCCCGGCGAAGGCGACTGGCTGGGGGACAATCCCAGCTGGCCATGAGCATCGCACGGCTGGCTTGGTCTGCTGGTTGATTCCTGCTGCCCAAGCACACCCCCTACCCCAGCCGCGGAACGACAACCATGTGTGGAATCACCGGCATCTTCGACACCCGCGGCGGTCGCGCCGTGGACGGCGCAGTGCTGCAACGCATGAACGACTCGCAGCTGCACCGGGGCCCCGATGAAGGCAGCGTGCATATCGAATCCGGCGTGGGCCTGGGCCACCGCCGCCTGTCCATCATCGACATTGCCACCGGCCAGCAGCCGCTGTTCAACGAAGACGGCTCCGTCGTCGTCATCTTCAACGGCGAGATCTACAACTACCAGGACCTGATCCCCGAGTTGCAGGCCCTGGGCCATGTCTTCCACACCAAGAGCGACACCGAATGCATCGTGCACGCCTGGGAGCAGTGGGGCGACAAGTGCGTGGAGCGCTTCCGCGGCATGTTTGCCTTCGCGCTGTGGGACCGCAACCGCCAGACCTTCTTCATGGCCCGCGACCGCCTGGGCGTCAAGCCCATGTACTACGCGCTGCTGGACGACGGCCTGCTGATCTTCGGCAGCGAACTCAAGTCGCTGATGGCGCATGGCGGCCTGAAGCGCGACATCGATCCGATGGCGCTGGAGGAGTACTTCGCGCTGGGCTACGTCGCCGAGCCGCGCACCATCTTCCGCCAGGCGAAGAAGCTGCCGCCGGCGCACACGCTGGCCATCCGCCGTGGTGAGCCGGTGGGCGAACCGCGTGAATACTGGGATGTTGACTTCTCGCTCAACAATCCCATCGGCATGGAAGACGCGTGCGAAGAACTGGTCCGCCGCCTTCGGGAATCCGTCAAGCTGCGCATGATTGCCGAGGTGCCGCTGGGCGCCTTCCTGTCCGGCGGCGTGGATTCCAGCGCCGTCGTGCAAGCCATGGCCGGCTTGTCGCAGGGCCCAGTCAACACCTGTTCCATCGCCTTCGACGACCCCGCCTACAACGAAAGCGCGTTCGCCAAGATGGTGGCCGACCGCTACCGCACCAACCACCGCGTGGAAACCGTCAGCAGCGACGATTTCGATCTCATCGACACGCTAGCCCACCTGTACGACGAGCCCTACGCCGACAGCTCCGCCATCCCCACCTACCGCGTCTGCCAGCTGGCCAGCAAGCATGTCACCGTGGCCTTGTCGGGTGACGGCGGCGATGAGACCTTCGGGGGCTACCGCCGCTACAAGCTGCACATGATGGAAGAGAAGATGCGCGCTTCGCTTCCTGAAGGCGTGCGCAGGCCCGTTTTCGGTCTGCTCGGGCGGCTGTATCCCAAAGCCGACTGGGCGCCCCGCGTGCTGCGCGCCAAGACCACCTTCGAGGGCATGGCGCGCAATTCCGTGGAGGCCTACTTCCACAGCATGTCGTTGATCCGCCAGCCCATGCGGGGCCGCTTGTACAGCGCCAAGCTCAAGTCGCAGCTGGCCGGCTACAGCGCGCTGGATGTCTTCGAGCGCCATGCGCGCCGCGCCAACACGGACGACCCGCTGGCCCTCGTCCAGTACATCGACACCCACACCTACCTGGTCGGCGACATCAACACCAAGGTGGATCGCGCGTCCATGGCGCATTCGCTGGAAGTGCGCGAGCCCTTGATGGACCATGAACTCGTGCAATGGGTGGCCAGCTTGCCTTCGTCCCTGAAGCTCAAGGGCGGAGAAGGCAAGGTCATGCTCAAGAAGGCCATGGAGCCGCACCTGCCGGACGACGTGCTCTACCGGCCCAAGATGGGCTTTGCCGTGCCGCTGGCGCGCTGGTTCCGCGGCCCGCTGCGGCAGCGGGTGCGCGACAGCCTGCTGGGCGACAACATGATTGGCAGTGGCATGTTCAACCCCGAGGTGCTGCAGCAACTGGTGCGCGAACACGAAGGCGGCCAGCATGACCACAGCACGCCGCTGTGGACGCTGCTGATGTTCGACGCCTTCCTGGCGCGTGAAACCGGCGCCCGACCCGCGCGTGCCGTTCAGAGCATGGCGGCGTGAGTCCGCCGGTCCGGCCTGCTGTGCCAGGGCCCATCGGGCGCACTCCCATGATGATTTCGAGAAAGACCGCAACGTGAAGATTTCGGTGTTTGGACTGGGTTATGTCGGCGCCGTGTCCTGCGGCTGCCTGCCCGAACTCGGGCACCAGGTCATCGGCGTGGACACCAACCTGCTCAAGGTGGACATGATCAACGCGGGCCAGTCTCCGGTGGTCGAAGAAGGCATCGACCAGCTGATCCAGGCCGCAGTGCAGCGCGGCGACCTGCGCGCCACTGCCGATCTCGAAGACGCGGTGCTCAACACGGACGTATCGCTGATCTCGGTGGCCACGCCGTCCAATCCCAACTACACACCCAACCTCAGCGCCGTTGACGCCGTGGTGCGCGACATCGGCCTGGCATTGCGCAAGAAGGCCGGCGCCCATGTGCTGGTGTTGCGCAGCACGGTGGCACCAGGCACCACCGAAGAACGCATCCTGCCCATCCTGCTGGAAGCGTCTGGCCGCCGCATCGGCGAAGGCCTGTCGCTGGTCTTCAACCCGGAGTTTCTGCGCGAAGGCTCGTCGGTGAAGGACTTTCATCACCCGCCGCAAACCGTGATCGGCAGCCTGGACGAAGCCGGCTACGTGGCGATGGAGCAGATGTATGCCGGCCTGCCCGGCGCCTTTGTTCGCACCAACACGCGCATTGCGGAATCCGTCAAATACCTGTGCAACGTGTTCCACGCGCTCAAGATCGTGTTTGCCAATGAAGCCGGGTCGGTGCTCAAGGCTTACGGCCTGGACGGGCGCGAGGTCATGAAAATCTTCTGCCAGGATACGCAGCTCAACATCTCCGCTGCCTACATGCGCCCGGGCTTTGCCTTCGGCGGGTCCTGCCTGCCCAAGGAGGTCAAGGGCTTCATCACGATGGCGCGCGACCGCGACGTGCAGATTCCTGCGCTGGGCGGCCTCATCGACAGCAACGACGTGCACATCAAGCGCGCCTACGACCTCATCGCACGCGATGGTCGCAAGCGCATTGCACTCTTCGGGCTGGCCTTCAAGCCGGGCACCGACGACATGCGCGACTCACCCCTGGTGGCGCTGGCCGAGCGCCTGCTGGGCAAGGGTTTCGAGCTCTCCATCTACGACAACTTCGTGAAGATCAGCCGCCTGCTGGGCAAGAACAAGGACTTCATCGAACGCGAGATTCCGCATCTGGACAAGCTGCTGCACGAAGATCCGCAGGCCGTGCTGGCGCAAGCCGAAGTCATTGTCATCGGCCACGCCGACGCAGCCACGCGGGCCCTCATCGCCCGCAGTGCTGCCGGCAAGCGCATCGTGGACCTGTCGGGCTACCAGGACCTGCGCTCTGCCGCTGGCGCTACCTATGAAGGCATCTGCTGGTGACGCCCGCACGGCCCCGCCTGGCCTTCGTCTCGCCGCTGTTCCTGTTTCCGAATGATGCGGGGGGCAAGATCCGCACCACCAACATCCTGCGCGGCCTGAAGGGCGGCGCCTTCGAGGTGCGGCTGCTCTCACCCGCCACCGCCGCACAGCGGCAGCAGTGGGGCGCCGAGATCGAAGGCGTCTGCGACGAATTCGTCTCCTGGTTGCCCATGCCCCCCAAGCCACAGGCGCTGCGCGTGCTGGACCTCATGCGCAACCTGCCCGTCAACGTCGTCTCTGACCTGAGCCCACCCGCGGCGCAGGCCGTGCAGGCCCAGGTGGACCGGGCCGACATCGACCTCATCGTCTTTGACTTCGTGCACGCCAGCGTGCTGCGACCGGCGACGCTGCCTGTCCGCAGCCTGTGCTTCACCCACAACGTGGAGGCCGAGATCTTTGGCCGCCACGCCAGCAACGCCAAGGACCCCGCGCGCCGCTGGGTCTGGAAGAGCCAGCACGCCAAGATGCAGCGCTTCGAGGGCCGGGCGCTGCGCCAGTACGACAAGGTCATCGCCGTTTCAGAGCGCGACGCACTGCACTTCTGCAGCGCCTATGGCGTGCAGGATGCCGAAGCCATTCCCACGGGCGTGGACCTGGACTTTTTCAGCTGGGCTGCGCCCGCGCCCCGCGACGCACAGCACCCGCCCACGGTGGTCTTCATCGGGTCGATGGACTACGCGCCCAACATCGATGCTGTCGACTTCTTCGTTCGCACGGTGTGGCCGCAAGTGCGGGCTGCGTTCCCTGATGCGGTGTTCCTTGTCGTCGGACGCAACCCGCCAGAGGCGCTGCAGGCGCTGGCGCGGCGCAGCAGCGGCGTGCAGTTCACCGGCTTCGTGCCGGACGTGCGGCCGCACGTGCGCAGCGCGCACGTTTCCGTGATCCCGCTGCAGGTGGGTGGCGGCACGCGCATCAAGGCTTTCGAGGCCATGGCCATGGGCTGCCCCGTGGTGTCCACCACCGTTGGCATCGAAGGCCTGGCCGTGGAGCCTGACGTGCACTACCTGCAGCGCGACACCGCGCAGGGCCTGACAGACGGCGTGCTGACCTTGTTGCGCGATGCAGCCTTGCGGGAACGCCTGTCGCGCCAGGCCCGTAGTCTGGTGGAAAGCCGCTTTGGCCACCGCGTGGCAGCGCAGGTGTTCGAATCCATCTGCCGGCGCATGCTTGCAGCGCCGACCCCGGCACTGGCCTGAGCCCGACCCCATGACCCGGCCCATCCGCACCCTGCTGTTTTCCACGCTGTACCCCAGCAGCGTGCGGCCGGTGCACGGCATCTTCGTCGAGACGCGGCTGCGCGAGTTGCTGCGCACCGGCGCGGTCGAAACCAAGGTCGTGGCGCCTGTGCCCTGGTTCCCGTCGGCGCACCCGCGCTTCGGCGAGTACGCCCGCATGGCCGCCACGCCGCGCCGGGAAATGCGCAACGGCATCGACGTGCTGCACCCGCGCTACCCGCTGATTCCCAAGGTGGGCATGACGCTGGCCCCGCTGCTGCTGGCGGCAGCCTCGATCAGGCCGATCCAGCGGCTCATCGACAACGGATTCCGCTTCGACGTCATCGACGCCCATTACTACTACCCCGACGGCGTGGCCGCGGCGGCATTGGCGCGCCATTTCGGCAAGCCGCTGACCATCACCGCGCGCGGCACCGATCTCAACCTGATCCCCGACCACGCCTTGCCCCGCCGCATGATGCAGTGGGCTGCTGGCCGTGCCGACGCGTCCATCGGCGTGTGCAACGCACTGATCGATGTGCTGCGCGGCTGGGGTGTGACCGAGAACAAACTCCACGTCATGCGCAACGGCGTCGACCTGGAACGTTTCAAGCCCGTGCCGCAGCCGCAGGCGCGCGCACGCCTGGGTCTGACGGCGGGCCCCGTGCTGCTGTCCGTGGGCCACCTGATCGAGCGCAAGGGTCACCATGTTGCGGTGGCTGCCATGCCGGCGCTGGTGCAGCGCTTTCCGGGTGTGCAGCTGCTCATCGTGGGCGAAGGCGAAGAACGCGGCCGGCTTGAACATCAGATCACCGACCTGGGCCTGCAGGCCAACGTGCGGCTGATGGGCGCCATTGCCAACACAGAACTGGCCACCTGGTACAGCGCGGCCGACGCGCTGATCCTGGCGTCCAGCCGTGAGGGCTGGGCCAATGTGCTGCTGGAGTCCATGGCCTGCGGCACGCCGGTGCTGGCCACGCGCATCTGGGGTACGCCCGAGGTGGTGGCTGACGACAGCGTGGGCTTGCTTGTGGACCGCCGCGAGGGCGACGCCTTGGCGGCCGCTGCAGTGCAATTGCTGGACCATCCGCGTGACCGTGCTCATGTGCGGCGCTACGCCGAAGGCTTTGGCTGGGAATGGACTAGTAAGGCACAACTCAGCCTGTTCGAGCGCTTGGCGCCGCAGGGTGGCTCGGCATGAGAGATCTTGTCCTGCTCGGCATCTTTGCCGGCGGCTCACTCTTAGCGCTGCGCACGCCCTGGATCGGCGCGATCCTGTGGACCTGGATCAGCCTGATGAGCCCGCACGCCGAGTTCGGCTACGCGGCCAGCAGTTGGCCCGTGGCGTCGGGCATTGCCGGTTGCACCATCATCGGATTGCTGCTGACCAAGCACAAGCAGAACCCGCTCATGGGCGCGCCCATGGTGCTGACGCTGGCGTTCACGATCTGGATCACGATCACGCTGCCGTTCTCGTTCTATTTCGACGCCAGCCTGGGTCTCTGGCAACGGTCGATGAAGATCTTCCTCATGCTGTTTGTCACAGTGGCCTTGATCGATGACCGGCGCAAGCTCGACGTGTTCATCTGGACGATGGTGGTTTCAATCGGCTACTACGGCGTCAAGGGCGGCCTGTTCACCATCGCCACGGCCGGCAACTATCGCATCTGGGGGCCGGGCGGTTTCATCGGCGGGAACAACGAACTCGCGTTGGCCCTGATCGTCATCATCCCGTTCATGCGTTACCTGCAGACGCAGCAGAGCAACCGCTGGGTGAAGATCGGTCTGACGGTGTCGATGGGCCTTTGCGCGCTGGCAGCGCTCGGCACGTACTCCCGCGGTGCCTTCATCGGCGTCGCCGCGATGGCTGCCTTCTTCTGGTGGCGCAGCCGCCAGAAGGCGCTGTGGGGAATCATCATCGTGGTTATCAGCATCGGCGCCCTCGGCGTCATGCCAGATCAGTGGTGGGACCGCATGAGCACCATCAAGTCCTACGACGCGGACCAGTCGGCCATGGGGCGCATCAGCGCATGGTGGATGGCGTTCAACATCGCCAAGAGCAACCTTTTCGGCGGTGGCTTCATGATCTACGAACTGGCCATTGCGGCCCAGTACTCGCCCGATCCGAACCACGCGCGCGCTGCCCACAGCATCTACTTCCAGGTGTTGGGCGAACAGGGTTTCATCGGCCTCTTCATCTGGCTGACCATCGGCGTCAGCACGTGGATCACGGCGTCCAGGCTCATTCGCAGCAGCACGGCCTTCCCAGAATACAAATGGGCCGAAGAGTTGGGGCGCATGGTGCAGGTCAGCATGATTGGGTATGCCGCCACGGGGGCCTTCCTCAGCCTGGCCTATTTCGATCTGCCCTACAACTTTGCTGCGGTGGCTGTGCTGGCGCTGCACTTTGTCCGCAAGAGCCAGGTCGAGCGTGTTGCGTCCCTGAAGGCAAACGCTGCGGTCCTGGGTTCGTCGCAGGAGCGGCAACCAGCGAATTCTGTCCCAGGCCATCGACCCCTCTTGCGTCCACCACAGTCATGAAACTTGCCGAGCGAATCCATCGCGCCCGCTTCAACTGGGAAATCCGTGCGATGCGCGCCACCGAGGCGTTGCGCCCGGGAAGCGAAGACTTCACCGCACTGTCCATGGTGCACCACCGCGACGTGCTGCCCTACCTGCTTGCTCTGAAGTCCTTCGCGCGCCACATGCGGCCGGCCCGGGTGGTCCTGGTGGCAGACCCGACGATCGACCAGGCAGACCGTGCGCTGCTGCGCACCCATGTGCCGCACATCGACATTCGCGAGGCGGCCGAGTTCCAGCGCGAAGGCATTCCCAAGGGCGGCTGCTGGGAGCGCCTGAGCGCCATCTCGCATTACGCTCAGGCAGGCTACGTCGTGCAGCTCGATGCCGACACGGTCGCGTTGGATGACCTGGCCGCGGTCCGCCAGGCCATCCACGACCGCGTGTCCTTCACGCTGGGTACCGAAGACGTGCAGCCGATCCTGAGTTGCGCTGACATGGCCGCAGAAGCGCAGAAAACGATGGACGGCGACGCCGGAATTCAATTGCTGTCCGAGGCCAGCCTGGACCGCTTCGACTCGACCGGCCGCTTCCGCTATGCACGGGGCTGTGCTGGCTTTGCCGGCTTTGCGCAGGGCGCCATCAGTCCCGAGCTGGTGCTGGACGTGTCGCAGCGGATGTCCGCCTTGCTGGGCAGCAAGTGGTCTGCCTGGGGCACGGAGCAGTTCGCCTCAAACCTGCTGGTGTGCAGTTCGCCGGGTGGCCGGTTGCTGCCGCATCCGGACTACTGTGCGCCCACGCGGCTGACGCACAAGACGGTGTTCCTGCACTTCATCGGATTCATCCGTTTTCGCGACGGCCTGTATGCCCGCACGGCACACCGCCTGAGCCGCGAGCTGGCTCGGTCTCAGAGCTGATCGGGACATGACGATGTCCTCGCGCGTCCCCTTTCAATGGCTGTCGCCGGCCGGCAGGCAAGGGCGCCTGTCGACCTTCATCTTTCACCGCGTGCTGCCGCAGCCCGACCCGCTGTTGCCCGACGAGCCGGACAGCGACCGCTTTGACCGCATCGTCCGCTTCCTGGCCAGCAACTTCACTCTCTTGCGGGCGACAGATGCCTTGCAGGCCCTGGCGCGCGGATCCCTGCCGCCCGCAGCGGCTTGCATCACCTTCGACGACGGCTATGCCGACAACGCCACCGTCGCTGCGCCCATCCTGCAGCGCCACGGTGTGCCCGCCACCTTCTTCGTCAGCACCGGCTACATCGACGGCGGTCGCATGTGGAACGACACCGTGATCGAAGCCGTACGCGCAGCGCCTGACGGTGACATGGACTGGTCTGAGTTCGGCGTGCCACGCGCCATCCTCGGCACGCCAGCCAGTCGCGTGGCGGCCTACGGCGCAGCGCTGCGCGCCCTTAAGCACCGCGACCCCGCGCAGCGCCGCGCGGTCACCGAAGAGATTGCGCACCGGTCCGGCCTGCCGGCCCGATCCGCGTTGATGATGAGCCGCACCCAGGTGCGCCAGTTGCACGACGCGGACATGGAGATCGGCGGCCACACCGTCACCCATCCCATCCTGGCCCGCCTGGACGATGCCGCCGCGGCTGACGAGATCGGCGCCGGCCGCGAGGAACTTGCGCACTGGATCGGGACCCGACCACAGGCGTTTGCCTATCCCAATGGTGTGCCCGGGCAAGACTTTGGCGAACGTGATGTCAACCTGGTGCGCGCCGCCGGCTTCTCAGGTGCCTTCACCACCGCCCGCGGCACGGCCCCCGTCGGTGCAGACCCCTTTCGCATCCCCCGCTTCACGCCCTGGGACCGGCAGATGGTCAAGTTCGGCGCGCGTGCTGCCCTCCAGTTGCTGACCGATCGCATGGCCCCTGCGGCTGTGGCGCACGGTTGAGTTCTGCGGCATGGCCGTCTTCATGCTTGCCTATGCCACCGCTGACGCGCTCCTGCCAGCGGGGGTGGAACAGCGCATGACAACCATCCTGTGCGCAGCCGGCACGCCGATGACCTTGCGGTCTGCCGGCCTCGCCGTCGCTTGCGTGGACCTCGGCCTGTGGCCGTCCTCAAGCGTGCAGTCCGGGTCGGCTTCAATCACCGCCATTGCCGGCGATCCGGTAATGTGCGTCGCTGGCGCAGGCATCGGCCGCGCGGAGTCCATCAAGCGCCTGGCCGCAGCGCTGCTGGCGCAAGACCTGCAACTGTTGCCGTCCTGCGAAGGAACCTACTGTGCTCTGGCGGCGGACCTGTCGCGTGGCACGGCCACGGTTGTCGTCGACAAACTGGCTGTGCGCCCTGTTTACGTCGGCACGCACCAGGGCGTCGTCTACGCGGCCACCGCGCTGTGGATGCTCGAGCGCCTGGCCGACCTGCCCAAGCAGTGTGACTGGCGCGGCATCACAGAGGTGTCGGCCTTCGGCTATGCGCTGGCGGACCGAACGTCGTACCTGGGCATCGAGGCGCTGCCCCCGGGAACGGCCCTGGTCTGTGGCGGCGGGCGTACGCGAACAGTCAACTACTGGGACTGGCGCCGGCCCGCCGGCATGGCCGCGCCAGCAAGCGCGAAGGACGCGGTGGAGTGCATCGAGTCTGCTTTCCACCGCGCAGTCGATGACCGCCTTGGCAAAGAAAACGAGGCACTGGCCTTCCTGTCCGGCGGCATGGATTCGCGCTATATAGCGTCCCGCCTGCGCCAGCAGGGCGTGCAGCTCAACACCCTGAACTTCGCCCCCGAGGGCAGCGCCGATCTGGCCTTCGGCCGCATGGCCGCCACGGCAATGGGCGCGCGCCACTTCGAATTCGGCGCCGGCGATGCGCCGTTTGCCCAGCGCAAGTCAGACGCGATTGCCGCCTGGCGACAGCAGCGCACGGACGAAGGCTCTGCGCGGGCGCAGGACCTGCGTGTTCTCTGGTCGGGGGACGGCGGCAGTGTCGTGTTGGGCCACGTCTATTTGAACGACGACATCGTGGCCGCTGCACGGACCGGTGGACTGGATGCTGCGGCCACGCTGATCCAGCGCCACAACAAGTACCAGGTGTCGCCGCGCATGTTCACTGGCAAGTACCGTGAACTGGCGGCGGTGCCGCTGCTGGGCATCCGAGAAGAATTGCAACGCTGCGCCGCGCTGGAGCCTGGGCGGGCTGCCCATCTGTTTTTTGTCCTGAACGACCAGCGGCGGCATCTGGTGCAGCACTTTGAGCATGTGCACGAACTCGGGTTCGACCTGCACCTGCCGTTCTTCGATGGCCGCCTCATGCAGGCGGTGTTTGCGTGCCCTGTTGAGTTGCTGGTGGGTCACCGGCTCTACAACCGCCTGTTCGAGCGCCTTCCCTTCGGCCTGGGGCAGGTGCCGTGGCAGGCCTATCCCGGTCATGAGCCGTGTCCCGTGCAACACGATGGGGCGCTGCGGCGTCAGTGGTCCGACGGGTGGTTCGACGCGGCCACGGATAGAAAGAAGCGCATTGCCTTGGCCACAGCCATGCGATCACAGCTACGGTCGTCCGCATTTCCAGCGCAAGTGCTGTCGCGCTTGGACCTCTCTCTGGCGCTGCAGCTGACGCGGTGGGGCGTGCGGGACTACTCTTATCTCGCCACAGGGGCACAGCCGTTCATTCGTGCGAGCGGAATCGCGCGGGCGACATCATGAAACCGTGGCTATCGCGCCGATGCGCAGATCTGCCGTCTGAAGCGCAGAGGGCATGACAATGAGCGAGCAGGAATTCGACAAGTTCGCCACCGAGTACCGGCAACTCCATGCCCAGAACATCGCCGCGTCTGGCGAGGCTCCTGAGTACTTTGCCGCCTACAAGATGCGGGACTTTTCTGCGCTGGTGGCAGAACTCGGCGCCGACCCCATGGGGACCTACCTTGACTATGGCAGCGGCGTCGGCGCGTCGATCAAGTCGTTTCAGGAGCATCTGCCTGGCGCCCGGCTGGTCTGCGGCGATGTGTCGCTCGAGAGTCTGAATCTCTCCCGCGAGTCCCACGGCGATGGGCAGCGCTACCTGCATGTCACTGAGGACGGCCTGGATCTCGAGCCACAGTCACTGGACGGTGCATTCGCCTGCTGTGTGTTCCACCACATCCCTGAAGAGCAACACCAGGCGGCGCTGCAGGACCTGCGACGCGTGCTGAAGCCGGGCGGCCTGTTGATGATCTATGAACACAACCCGTTCAACCCACTGACTGTTCGCGCCGTCAACACCTGCCCCCTGGACGAGAACGCCGTTCTGATCCGTGGCAGCGAGATGCGCCGTCGCTGCACCCTCGCTGGATTCCGGGACACTCGCCTCGACTACCGCGTGTTTTTTCCGGCAGCACTCCGTTCCTTGCGCTTTGCAGAGGACGGGCTTCGCTGGCTGCCGCTGGGTGCCCAGTACTGCTTGGTCGGCCGAGCCTGAGCGGTGCGCACACTCGTTCGCTACGGTGCTGTCGGCCTGGTTAACACAGCCGTCGGTTACGGCACGATCCTGGCGCTTCAGCTGGGCGCCGGCTGGGCACCCGTGGCAGCCAATGCGGCCGGTTATGCCGTTGGCCTTGCCGTGAGCTACGTGCTCAACCGCAGGTTCACGTTCGCGAGTTCGCGGCCCCACGGTGAGACGCTGGCCCCTTTTCTCGGCGCGGCGGCACTGTCGTATACGCTGAATCTCGTCACCCTGCACTTCGCCAGTCAGCAATTGCAGTGGGCACCCGCAGCCGCCCAGCTTTTGGCCGTTTTCAGCTACAACGTGTCGTTCTATTGCCTCAGCCGATGGTTCGTCTTTCGCAGTCCGCAATGAATCCGGGCGTGGCCGACGGACTGCGCCTTCGCGTTCTGGCCGTCTTTGCCATCCTGGCCGTCGTCATCACGCTGACCCTCCAGTCATGGGTTGGTCCGGCGAGCATCTATGCGCCGGAACGCGAGGCAAAGCGGGCCCAGTTGCATGAGGCGATCCTCACCAACACCCCACCTGCAGCGGGCTGGGCTGCCATCGGCGCTGCGGCCCTGAACATCCGCGTCACGGCGGTCTATGCGGCCGAAGCCGTTCACAGGTCAACGGGATTGTCCGTCGGTCGGGCTTACTGGGTCCTGGACAGCGTCTTTCTGTTCCTGCTGCTTGCCGCGCTGCCGCTGTACCTGCGCTATTGGCTGCCGGACACGTGGTGCCTGATTGGCGTGCTCTACCTCGCCGCCGTGCTCCCGCTGACTTACTTCCTTCACGCCTACCAGCCCTGGGACCGGATGAGCCTGGCGGCTTGGCTGGTGCTGCTTGTCCTCGTTCGCGATCAACGCCCGTGGCTGACTGCGCTGGTGCTGGCCATCAGCATCACGATCAAGTTCGACACGATCCTCATCCCAATCCTCTATGCCCTGGTGCATCTGGAGCGGAAGAGCTGGGTGCGCACCGCCCTTGCCTGCACGGGAATCGCGCTCGCGGGGTATGCGGCGCTGACGCTGCTCAAGACAGCCTTCCCGGCGCCGGCAGAGCCGGCCCGGTTCAGCTGGGCCGTGGCGACGAGTCAATTGCATCTGAACGTGCACGACATGGCCACCCATCACCTGCGTCACCCGGTGCTGTTGGCAGTGGGGCCGCTCGTCCTGCTGGCCTTGATCGGAATCCGCCACCGACCCCGTTTCATGGTTGCGGGTGTGACTTTTGGCGCAGTTCTATCGGGTGTCTGGGGCATCTTCACGGTCTACGCCGAAGTCAGGGCGCAACTTGCACTTCTTTTGTTGCTACTGCCCCCGGCTCTGATGACGCTGCAATCGTGGTTGGAGCCTTCGACGAGCCCGGCGCGCCGACCTTCCAGTTCGCGAGAACCGTAGCGAGCGCACACAACTCCAGGCGCTTCGTCCAGCCCCCCAAAGGCATACTTTCCTAGAGGGATGGGTGGATTGCACCTAACGTGCATTGCTCACGCATGCACGCTCCTTGCCGATGCAAGATCTGCCGCAGGTGCCGGGCCTGGCTCCGTGAACGTGCTGGTGTTCTTGAGGGTCCTGGACCCGCGAAGTCGGTATCCGTAACTTGATATGGCGCAGCGCTAACGGTTGGTCATTACAGCCATGGCTTCGTCGTGTCGATATCCATGGCTTGAGTCTTGTTTTGGGGTGAGATGGACATGTCTTCAGAAACGTCGCCGGATACGGCTCAGGACTCGGGCGTCTCTCGGCGCAAGTGGATTCACCGCGCCTTCGCCCTGGTGGCCAGCCAAGCCCTGGTGGCCTGCGGCGGGGGCGGGGGCGGTCAGGAAGCGGTCGCGGCAACGCCGCCACAGGCTTCGCCGCCTCCAGGGCCGGCAGCTGGCCCTGCCAGTCCGCCGCCACCGGCTTCGCCCACTCCCCCTCCCCCACTGCAACCTCCACCGCCACTCGCGCCCGGCGGAACGGCTGGCAATCCCTTTAAGGTGCTTCGCACGAGCTCACGCTACGCGACACTCAGGGCGGCAGTGGAGGGTGCTGTCTCGGGCGACACGATCCAGGTCGCGCCCGGAACCTATGTCATCTCGGCCTTGGGGGACAACGATCCGGGCATGACCCGCATTGCGGGCGGGATCAACCTTCATACCTTGACCATCGAGTGGGAGGTTCCCGGCGTCCAGCCCATCATCGACCTGAGCGCCTTCGCAAACCGCGAGGGCAACCAAGGCGGGCGAACGGTTGGCATAGAAGCCGGGCCCAATAGCCGCAATCTCACTGTGCGCGGGCTGGTCCTGATCGGCCATCAGGCCGGTGATGCCTATGGCATCAACAGCAACGCGGGCTACCTGCCGGGCGTCGGCTTCAATGGCAATCCGGCCAGCACGTTGACGATCGAGTATTGCAAGCTGGTGCGATGGGCCGACGGGGTGAAGGCCACGATTTACAACCGCGAGATCACCGTCAACCTGCGCTACTCGACCATTGAAGACTGCACGGGCGGTTCGCTCACGCACGGCGTCTACATGCCTGCGACTGCGGCAATTCATGTTCTAGGCTGCGTGTTTCGCACCACGACGGCTGGGCTGAGGCCGTCGTCGAACACCGCTGGGCACCTTTTGAAGTCTCGGGCGCGCGTGACTACGGTGCGCGGGTCGCTCTTTGACCCGAAGGCCGGCTGCGCCTCGTGCATCGAGACGCCAAACGGTGGAGCACTGACAGTTGAAGGCAACATCATCCTGCACTACGGCCAGGTGTCCAACGCCAACGACAACCCGCCCATCAAATATGGCTTCGAGGAGAGCGCGAGCTCACCCGACGGCACATCGCAGGACGGTCGGACCCACTCGATCAAGATTGCCCAGAACACCGTCCGCAAGGACCAGCCCCGTGACTGGTCGGGCAGCTCGAATACCGCGATCGGCATGGTTTGGGTGGCTGCGAACATGACAACGGACGCGCGCGTCCCGATTGCACCGGCGTCGATCCCGACGGCAGTGCGCAACAACATCATTGCCGATGCCGGCTGCGCCGCCCGGACGCTGATGGACTACCCGCAGAACTCAGCGGTCGCGCGAAGCACGATCAGTGACCTGGGCGTGTACTCCGGCGGACCTATTGCAGGCAGTCCCGCCGAGAGCGACGCCAAGTTCGTGTGGGCCGGGGAATTCGCCGTGCCGACCGGACGCATGGACACGTTCCAGGGCGGCCTCTAGTTAGATCAGAACCTTGAGAAGAACAATGTCCCCTGAAACGATCGCCTCGCGCCGCGCTTTGATCAAGGGCGCGCTGAGCTCGCTGGCCTCCGTGAGCCTATGGGGCTGCGGCGGCGGATCCGAATCGCTTGCGCAAACGGACGGAAAGTCGACGCAGGCCTCTGCACCGGCTCCACCGGCTCCACCGGCTCCACCGGCTCCACCGGCGCCAGCAGCGCCAACGCCAGCGCCAGCGCCAACGCCAACGCCAACGCCAACGCCAACGCCCTCACCGCCGCCGCCGCCGTTGGCCCCGTCGCCTCCTTCCCCTCCTCCTCCTCCTCCGCCGCCACCTCCTCCTGTGGGACCGCCGCCGCAACCTGCCCCGCCCCCGCCTGCGCCACCAATGCCAGCCGACCTGCCGCCTTGGCGCAGGAGCATGAAGGCTTTTACCTGGACCGCTGTCTCGCGCTCAACGCTGTCTGATATCGATCCCGCGAAGGACCCGCGGATCAATCCGCTGGTTGGTGACACCCCGTGGCGCGGGTCCGATGGTCAGCGGTCTGTTATCGCTGCATGGGGAAGCGCTGTCTGGGACGAGGCCAACCGAAAACTGTGGATTCCCATTGGCGGCGGTCACGGCAACTACGCCGGAAACGAGTGCTACATGCAGCCTCTTGGCAGCGCTTCACCCACATGGACCATGCCGCGAGCTCCTTCGGGTGCCGTGGGCAACATCCTGGCGACGCTGGCTGACGGGAAAGAGCTCTCCAGTGTTTATGCTGACGGCCGCCCGCGCTCCATTCATCCGTACAACAACGTCTGTTATGCGCCGGGTGTCGGCCCGGTCATCACAAGGATCAGCGCGCCCTTTTTCAATAGCAATGAACCCACGCACAGGGCGTTCTGCTTGGATCCGGTCAGCGGCGAAACGCGACCCGTCTTCGATTTTGCCGACCCCACACAAACCGGCTTCCCTGCCGGCACACCTTACGGCACAGGCACTGGCGGTGCCAACAATGCGGCCTGTTGCTATGACCCAGTGCGCAATCGCATCGTCACCGTCGGCATTGGCAACAACGTCCATGTGCTGTGGTGCACGCCAACCACGAGACCCGGACTTTGGACGGGAGGACACCTCCCGACTGCGATCGGCCCGTCGGGCGGTGCGCCGCAGGCCTTGGTCTATCTGCCGGACGTTGATCGCTTCCTCCATCTGGTGCCGTGGCAGGGCAACGTTTATCACAAGCTGATCCACCCGGTGACGGGAGCGATGACCGACCTCGGCCCGGTCTACGGCAGCCTCGCTCTGGGCATGAACATGGGTTCGATGACCGGCGCTGCGTGGTCACCGGAACTGGCGCGCGTGCTGCTGTGGAACCAGGACAGCAACACCACCCAGGTCAGCACGCTGGCATATCCGGGCCATCTGGCGATGGCCTGGACCGCAGGGGCGCTGTCGGTTGGCGCCGACAACACCGTCACGCCGCCGCCGCATGCCGGCAACGGCACGTTTGGTCTTTTCGGGTACAGCGCTTCACTCAGGGGCTGCTACCTGGTCACCGGCACCGAGGCGCCTGTGCACTTCTTTGCTACGCAGTGATTGGATCGAGGTCGCGCCGTACTGTCTGGCGCGCCGTCGCGGCATCTCACGAAAGCAACATCACCTGAGGCTTTGGTGGACCTTGCGGGCCAGCCGCGGGTAAAGCAGCGTCGTGAAGCGATTCGGGCTGATGAAGTGCACCATCGGCGTGGTCGGTTCGACGGGTCCGCCCGTGTAGACACGGTATCGATGGGGGTCGAGAGCCTTTGCACCGCTGCCTGCCAGCAGCAGGGCGTAGATGGTCTGGTCCTCAAGCCAGTAGTCCACCCCTTGGCAGCATTCCCAGATCTCGCGCAGATCGAAGCGGCCGTCGTAGCCCATGAAGCCGGCATTGAGTTTGGGAGGGAGTTCCACGCCTTCGGGGATCGTCTTGGCCCGGTAGGATGGGCACCAATCTTCGTTGTAGAACGGTGCCGCATTCGGTGTGTTTGCCCATTCGATGATCTCGCGCGGTTCGTTGAGGAACACGATGTCCGAGTCGAGAAGGATGGTCTTGGTCCCGCGGTGGAAATGGTTGAAGTCGAACAGCTTGAGCAGGAAGAAATACTTGGCGCGCTGCGCATAGACGTCGGCAGGCAATGCCTCCCGCATCGCTGCATCGGCTTCTGCTCGACTCACGATACGAGCTCCGGGAACGTGCTTCTCAAACAGGCCGATGTCGCTTGGCGTGATGGACCCGTCGTCATGAAGGACGAGTGCCGCTGAAGGCAGAAATCGCAGAAAGCTCTTGGCCGAAGTCAGCATCATGTTGACGTCGCGATGGCAGATGAGTGAGTGGATTTCCACGTCTGAAGCCTCTGCCACCTTCACAGGAACCGTCTTCCTGATCCCTTCGAAGAACCAATTGGCTGTTGCCATCATGAGATTGTTCTTGGAGCGGAAGCGCCAGGGCATCAATTCAGTCAGTCGCGCGACCAACGGCAAGGTGTTCCCATTCACAAGACATCCTCTGCCCCAAGGGAGCGTGGAACGGCTGACGTTCGCTGAAGCAAATAGGTGCGCGAATTGCCTTCGAGATCACCGCGCAGCACCAGTCGCATCAAAGCGTGAACCGGAGACTTGAAGAATCGCTGACGCAGATTGGCATAACGAATCGGTCCATGTGCGTGAAGCTCCAGGATATCAAAGCCGGCCAGCGCGATAAAGTGTTCGAGGCCCTGCTTCCAAAGAATGGAGATGTGCCGGTTCTGCTTGATCTCGTCACCATCGAATGCATAGGGCCGGCCTCGCACCAGCCACTCCAGGCGTGCCGCTGCCGATTCCACATTCGGCGTAGACACAACGAGCAAGCCGCCAGGATCCAACAAGTCTGCAATGCTTCGGAGAAACTGCGACGGGCTCTCGGAATGTTCGATCACTTCGATTGCGCACACCATATCAAATCGATTGCCGCCGACATCAGCAACGCCGAATGACTTGTCGAGATCGATTCGGTACGCCGGCACCTGGAAGGAAATGCGGTCATTCCAACTCGTGCAGGTCAGGTTGAAGCCCTTGTCGAGAAGCGCCTTGGTCAACGCGCCCCTGCCGGCCCCGATATCGAGAATGCGCGCCCCGGGGGCCAATCGTCTTTGCGCCGTGGCCACGGCAAATTGGTGCGTCTCCACGTCGGCCTGCACCGGGAGGCCGTCGTATTGCCAATAGCCTGGCGCCTGAGGATGGGGGTGATAGCTCATATCGGGTCATTAAGCCAATGCTGCTCGCCTATCCCCAATGCTGCGCGACAGGGGTGGGTGGATCTCGGTGAGGTGCGGCTGTGTGTTGGATGCTGGTCCCGCAACTGCGACTTTCCAGCGCTCGCCTTTTGAGCATAACCCGCGCCGCTGCCGCAATCCGCGTTCTGAGGTGAAGAGCTGCACGTTTCGGACCGCGCTCATGCTTCGGAACGACCCCCGGCGTGGGGTTTGAATGGCCTGTCCAGCGCTGTGACTAGGCGCCGCGCTGGCCCCTCACAAGTTGCAGCGCATCTTTGATGGCCGAAGCCTTGATGACCCAAACCAGGCCCAAATAGACCAAACCGCCAACCAAGCCCAGGGTGATCAGCCGCAGCGCTGCCGGTGCCCCTTCCATGAGTTGCTTGGCGACAAAAAGTGCAGTGGCCATCAGGGCGGAGCAGACTGCCGGCACACTGATTGCAGACATGTACCGGCGCCAGTCAGCCGCAATCGCGCTGAGTGCAGCGAACAGTGACGCGAGGCTGGCAAAGATCATTGCTGCCGCGAGTGCCAACATAGCCATTACGGGCGTCTCTGTGCGCATGAACCAGAGAGCCGCTGCGGTGATGGGCAGGCTGACGAGTGAGATGCGTAGCAGATAGTCCGCTCTGCCCACGGCCAGCAAAGTGGTGCCCGACAGCGTGGTCACGCTCTGCACAAGTGCTGGAATGCAGGCGATGGTCACCAGCAGGCTGGCCGGGACCCATTTGGGACCGAACACCACGGGAACCAGATCGTCGGCCAGGACGGCAATGCCGGTCATCAAAGGGAATGCAAACAACGCGACGAGTCCGGTTGCGCGGTAGAAGCCTTCGCGAAACCGGTCCATCTCATCCTGCAACTTGGCGAACACCGGGAACGTGGCGCGCACCACCGTCTGGCTGAACTGCGCGACCGGCAGCCACGCGATGGTCTGTGCCATGGTGATCATGCCCAGCGCCGCCACGCCCATCGCGGGCCCGAGGATCAGACTGGTGAGATTGCGCGTCACGTGCGCCGCCATGTTGCTGAGCAGCAGCTGGCCCGAGAACTTGAGCAGCCCGCTGACGGATGCAAGCTGGAAGCGGAAGTCGGGCCGCCAGCGCGCACGGACAGCGAGGAACAGCAAGGTCACCAGCGTGCCGACCACGGGCTGAAATGCCAGGGCCCACACACCGAGTCCTGCGGTGGCCAGCGCGATGGCCGTGCAGGCGCCCGCGAGGCTGCCGATGAGCGTGCCAACCGCGATGTCGCGGAAGGCCAGCCGGCGCGACAGCAGCGCCTGTGGCAGCACGGCAATCGCGGAGAGCAACAGGTTCAAGCCCGTGGCCAGCATCAGCCAGCGCACGATGGGTTGATCGAAGTAAGCGGCAATCCACGGGCCAGCCGCGACGAGGATCAAGGCTGCGGCCGAAGCAACGGCCACGTTGATCCAGAAGCAGGATGACAGGATGAGCTGGTTGATCTCCTTGCGTTGCACCAGGGCCGCGCCCATCCCGAAGTCCACCACCAACTGTGCCAGTTCGTTGACGAAGAGCGTCATCGCAAAGATGCCGAACTCGCTGGGCCCGAGATAGCGCGCCAGCACGACCATCGTCAGCAGCGCCACGACCTGCCGGATGGCTTGCCCGCTGCCGAGCCAGGCCACGTTGCGCACCGTGCGGTGCGCCAGGGAACCACTCTCGCTGTCGCTCACGGGTGAGCTCCGACCGTTGGGACGCTGGTTGCAGTTGGCCTGGGCATCGGAGGTGTTGTGCTTTGGCCGGCGCCGTCACAGCGCCGTGGCCCACGAAAAAGGGGTCGGCGGTGCGGTGTCGCGGCAGGTGTGATCTGGGGGCTGGCGTTCAAATCTTGTATGCCGGTGCGTGGACGGCCAGCCACTGCTCCAGCATCATCAAAATCCACACCATTTCGCCGTAGAACCCGGGGTGCTCGTGGATCTTTACCCGCATCAGGTCATCGGTGAACGTCGGCCTTACGATGCCGCGGCCAGCCAGGCTGCTGAGCGACACGGTCGCCAGCCCGCGCAAGGCCGCGTCCTTTAGCAGCCATGGGCCGAAGGGCAGGCCGAAACCCTGCTTCTTCTTGCTGAGGATCTCGTCCGGCAGAAAGCCGCGCAGCGCCTCCTTGAAGAACCAGCGCAGCCGGTTGCCGCGCAACTTGTCGCTGTCCGGCAGCGTCTGTGAGAAGTCCACCAGCCGCTGGTCCAGCATCGGAAAGCCCACCGCCACGCCGGCCAGCGCTGCAGTGCCGCGCACCTTGGGCAGGTCGGCGTCGGCCAGCGTGTAACGCCAGTCGAAGGCGAGTTGGCGGTTCAGCACGCTGGCACCGGCGGATTCGTTCCACACCGCTTGCTGCTGGCGCGCCGGGTCGTCGGTGTCCACGGCGTCCAGGAATCGCGCGGTGAGGATGTTTTCGATGCCCAGGCGTTGCAGCAGGTTGTAGGTCTCCAGTCGCGCCGGCAGGCCCAGCTTGGCCTGCTGCACGTAGCTGGCCACTTTGCGCAGGCCCGGCAGCGAGCGTGCCAGCCCGCTCAAAGCCAGTGGCTCGATCAATGCGCGGCGCGCGGCTTGCGGTACGCGGTCGTAATGACCAAACACACGTTGCTTCGCATACCGCGTGTTTCCGCCGAAGAGTTCATCGCCGCCATCACCGGCCAGGATGCGTGTTACGCCGTCTGCGCGCGCCATGTCGGCGCAGTAGTAGGCGGGCAGCGCGGACGAATTGCCGAAGGGCTGGTCGTAACTGGCCGCCACGATCGGAATGCCCTTGACCAGGTCGGCTGGCGTCACGTAGTACTCGTGGTGCTCGGTGCCGAAGTGCCGCGCGGCCAGGCGCGCGTACTCCATCTCGTCGTAGCCCTCGGCGTCGAAGCCGATGGAATAGGTGGCCGCTGGGTGGCCGGTGGCGCGACCGATCATGCCGGCGACCGTGGAACTGTCGGTACCGCCACTCAGGAAGCAGCCGGCCTTGCCGCCATCCAGCTGCGCGGTTACTGCGGCTTGCAGCAGTTGGCGAAATTCGGCGGCACGTTCGTCGAAGCCAGCCTTTGCGGTCGGCCGGAAGCGGGGTGTCCACCAGGCCTGAACGTTGATACGGCCGTCTCGAGCGTGCAGCACGCGCCCCGGCGGCAGGCGGTGAACACCCTTCCAGATCGTGCGCGGCGACGGAATGACGTGGAAGAACAGATAGTCGAAGAGGGCCTGCGGGTCGATCTCGCAGCCCTGCGCCAAGTCGTCGGCGCGGCTGGCAAAGCGCACGACGCCCCTGTCTTCCCGCCAGCACAGCGTTTGCATGCTGAAGCGGTCCACGGCCAGGACCGTATGTCCGTCGGGCGTCTGGTGCCCGCAAGCAAAGTCGCCGCGCACGTCGGCCAGGTGGTCCAGGCTGGCGGCGGTGAAGCTGGACGGTGCGTCTGGTGCGTCGCTGGTGAGGCGGGGAATGCCCGTCAGCAGCCATTCGGCGGGGCGCTGTTGCGCGTTGTGCGCGTCATGCGCGTGATGCCCGCGAGGTGCGCTGGTGGTGTTCATGGCGTTCGGCTTCTTCTGATTCAGGCGGTGCATTCGTCCAGCCACTGGGCCAGTTGCTGCGTGCGGCCGGCGCGCGACGCGGCGCCCACCGCATCGGCCCTGGGCAACAGCCCCGCTGGGCCATCGATTGCCATGCGGGAGAGCAAGGTGTCGATCTGCTCGGCACTGTCCAGCGCGGCCATGTGCTGCAGGCCGGCCTGCTTCAACACCTGCCAGGTGTCGCCGCTGGCATCGGACAGACACAGGACGGGCCGCGACGCGCGCAGATATTCGTACAGCTTGGCGGGGATCTGTTCGTTGCAGTTGCTGGCCTGCATCAGCAGCAGGCCGTCCGCACGCAGCATTTCCACCAGGGCTTGGACGTAGGGGATGGGGGGCAGGATGTCGACCATGTCATCGACCCCGTGTTCTCGGGCCATCTTGTGCAGCAGCTCGTCATGCACGGCGGCACGAAAGCGAATCAGCAGTGGGCTGGGTCCGCGGGCCTTGATGCGGGCTAGGGCCCGGAAGAGCTGCGTGGGGTCACGCTCAGAAGGGTAGACGATGCCGCTGTGCAGCAGGACCGTGCGTCCAGGGCTCAAGGGCCCTTGCGCGCGTGCTTGGGGCTCGGCCTGCAGGAAGCTGCTTTCGTCGTAGCCGTTCTCCAGCAGCCGCATGCCGTCCGCCTGGGCGGGGTAGCGTTGGCTGTAGCTGGCCTGGGCGCTGGGCGTGGTGAAAGTGCACAGCCGGGCATGGTCTGCGGCGTTGCTTTCGATGGCCTTGAACTGGCGCCAGGTTTCTGGGTCGGCAGGGTAGCCGTCCTGTGCCATCGGGTCGCGGAAGTCTGCGATCCACGGCAGGCCGCTGGCGCGCTGCAAGGCGCTTCCAATGGCATGGGCCGTCGCAATGGGGTAGGTGCTCCAGATGGCCTGGGGCCGCTGCGCGCGGATCAGGCGCATGCCGCGACGAACGGCGTCGAACTTCCAGGTCATCCAGCGGTCGGGCCGCGCCAGTGCGGCCAGGTGCCGGCCGCGCAGAGCCAGGTGGCGGGCGGTGTCCAGCGCAAAGGCACGCTCGACATGCGTGCCGGTCGGGACCTCGGCATCAAGATCGGTCGCCACGCGCTCGTAGGCCAGTGGGTGAGCCGTGAGCACCAGCGGCTCCCACCCGTGTTGCGGCAGTTGCTGCACAAAGCGCAAGGTGCGCTGGATGCCGCTGCTGCCTGCCAGGGGGGGGAAGTGATAGGCCACCATCAGCACCCGCTTCATCGGGTGCGGGCCGGTTGTCTGCAGGTCAACGGCTGGCCACTCATGAACCCGGCGAACTGGCCGCTGGATTCGGCGCGGCCGGCTTGGCGGACGCGGTTGCTGGTTGCGGCGCTGTCGCGTCCTGCCACTTGCCCGCTTTTTGCAGCTTGCCACGGAGCTCCGGTTTTTTGAGCCCCATCTCGGCCGCGCGGTGTGCTTGCTGGAGAGCCTTGTCGAATGCGCCGGCATCGAAGTACAGCAGGCCTGCGTTGTAGGCCGTTAATGGGCTGTCGGCCGATTTTTCGGCCACGAAGTCGATGTGCCTCATCGCATCCGCCGTGCGGCCGCCGACCTTGATCAAGTAGTCGGCGTAAAGCAGGCGCACGATCATGTCGTCCGCAACAAATGTCATCGCGCGCACAAAGTAGCAGTCCACGTCCCAACGTGCGCCTTCGGGCTTGCTGTCCTTCAGCTTCAGGCTGTTGCGCACCATGGAAACCAGTGCGCGGTGGTGGTTAGGGGTCGTGTGCAGCGTGTAGTCGAAGTCCGGGGCGAACAATTTGCCGAACATCGGCTTGATAAGGCTTTCAACCAGCGGCGTGAAGTGATGCTCTTCCACGCGCTTGACTTCGATTCGGTCTTTGTAGATGCGGTAATCGAATGGCCCATAGGAGGTTGTGTATGGCGAACCGCAGGGGTTTTCCACCTGCTGCTCAGCCGCACCGGCTGCACTGCCACCCAGGGCCAACAGGCCCCACAGGACTGAACATATCAGCTTGTTCATGTCGCTACCCCTGACTCGATGCTTGCGTGGGCCGCCGCCAGCGGCTGCAGCCAAGTGGTCACGGCTGCCTCCATCGCCAAGCGGGCGCTGGTGTTCGAAAACGTGTGGTCTGCCCCCGCCAGTTCTACCCGGTGCACCTGCGCTTTCAACAGCGCGGCGTGCCAGGCGGGGTCGGCAGAACAGCCGTCGATGAACTCGCGCGCAGTGTAGTCATCATTGCTGGTCACCAAGAGAATAGGCCCCAGGAACGCATGCCAACCGCGTGCCATTAGCGTGCGGAAATCGGCGGTCGGGCGGTCCGGCGGCAGGTTGCGGCCGCCGGTGGACAGGCGCAGGTTGGCCCACAGATCGCGCGCTGCCTGAACCGCCACGCCGCCTTTCAAAAGCTTGAGCCAGAACGCGCGTTGCACCAGCCGCTGCCGGTAGTAGTGCTTGACGTGCGTTTTGGCCAAGCTCTGCGTTGATCGCAGCCAGGGGTTCACCAGGCACAGCGCACTGACACGCGTGTCATGCCGCCTGGCGATGTAGGTCAACGCTGCGGACGCACCGTCGCACAGGCCCCACAGCGCCAGCCGCTGCAGCGCGGGCACTTCGCGCTGCAAGGCGCTAATGGCAGCGCCAATGTCGTCGTCGAGCGCCTCAAAACTGCGTTGCGCCCCCGTGCTGTCGCCCATGCCCCGCACGTCGAAGCGCAGCACCGAATGCCCGGCAGCAGCGAGTGCGCGCGCCAGCTGCACGAACTGCCGGTGCGCACCCACCCGGTACTGCGGGCCGCCGACGATGATGACGATTCCAATGCCCGACGACGCAGCCCCGTGTGCCGGTTGCGCGACGATGCCGATGAGTTGGTCAGCGCCGCAGGTGAAGACGACCGGGTGCTCCAAGGGCTTCATGCGCCGGCTGCCACCCGTGTCGGCGACCTGATCGCTTCCAGGGTGCCCTGTATCAGCGCCGGGGCGTCTGCGATCTCGGTGGTCTGCCAGAACATCGGTCCGATAACCTTGCGGTAGCCCACGGCGCAGCCGGCGGCGCGCCAGGCGTCCAGCACGGCTTGCGTGGCAGCCGGTGGGGTGGCGTCGGGTTGCGGTGACACGTCCAGCCATTCCAGCCGCAGCGGCGGCTGCTGCGCTGCTGGCGGCTGCAGGCGTGCGGCTTCCAGCCCTGCGGCCAGGGCCGGCGTGATCTCGTAGCCTGCGACTGACACCGTGGTGCCGGCCGCCAGCAGCGACTTGGCGCTGGCTTTGTCGGCCGCGCCGGTGAGCTTGGCGGCGGCCATGTCCAGCCGCAAGAACTGCTGCAGCACCGTCTTGCCCGCAGGGGTCGGTTGCCAGAACAGGAAGTGCCAGGGGCCGGGCAGTTGGGCAGCGGCGGCCTGCGCCAACAGGCAACCGGCCCTGTGGCCCCACAGCCAGCATTCGGGTCGTTGTGCTTGTGGCCAGCGGGCTGCGTGTTGCGCCAGCGCCCACTGGCAGGCGGCCACCGTGTCGGCGATCCAGTCGTCCAAGGTGGCGTCGCTGAACTCGCCGTCGCTGTCGCCGCAGCCCAGCAGGTCGAAGCGCAGCACGGCGCTACCCGCATCGGCCAGCGCCCGCGCTTGCATGGCGGCCATGCGGCGCGATTTGTTCAGGTCTTCGCCGAAGCCGTGCACATGCACCACCAGGCGCTGAGGCGCTGCGTCGGTGGGCGTGTGCCACAGGCACAGCCGCTGTTTCAGCGGTTCGCGGCCCAGCGGGGCGAACAGCGCCTCGGTTGCCGTGACCATGGGCGGGTGTGGCGCACGCAGGACGCGGGCGCGTCAGCGGCCCTGCAGGCCGTTGTTGACGAAGTCGACGAGCGACCCGACGGTCTCGAAGGTGGCGCCATCGATGTCGTCGTCGTCGATGGCCACGCCCAGACGTTCTTCCAGCGTGGTGAGCAGGCTCACGACGGCCATGGAGTCCAATTCGGGAATCGCGCCCAGCAGCGGCGTGTCACGGGTGAAGGCGGCGCTGCGACCACCCAGGCTAAGGACTTCGTCCAGCACGACCAGCACTTCTTTTTCGACATTCATTCTGTGGCCACCGTCATGACCGCTGAGGGCCGTGTTTCATCTGTACCGGATTCTAGGTCGGCAGGGGTGCCTGGCTCAGGGGAGAGGGCCGCCTGGCACCGCGACAAAGTCACGCCGCGTGCCTCTGCGGGCCCGGGCATGGGGCCGCGCGTTGGGGCCTTATGCAATACTGATCAGCTGCTTTCATGACTACGCAAGCGGCCATTCTGGCCGGCGCCACCATCCATGCCTGACGCCTGCCTACTGCCCGAGCTGATTCGAGAATCCGCGCAGCGCAGTGCTGAAGCACCGGCCTTGACGCATGGGTCGGCCCATACCACTTATGCGGCGCTTCACGGCGCCTGTGACGCCTTCGCCAGCGGCCTGCTTGCGTTGGGCATCGGGCGTGGCGAGCGCGTGGCGATTTACCTCGAGAAGCGGCTGGAGACGGTGGTGTCCAGCTTTGGCGCGCCAGCGGCTGGCGCCGTGTTCGTGCCGCTGAATCCGATGCTCAAGCCCGAGCAGGTTGGGTACATCCTGCGCGACTGCCAGGTACGCGTGTTGGTGACCTCGGCCGACCGCCTGGCCACGCTGCTGGAAGAGCTGGGCCGCTGCCCTGATTTGCGCCACGTGGTGCTGACTGATTCAGGTGCGCCGGTGACGGCGGCCGTGCCAGTCACGCGTTGGTCGGATCTGCTGCAGGCGCCGCCGGCACCTGGCCACCGTGTCATCGACACCGACATGGCCGCCATCCTTTACACCAGCGGCAGCACCGGCCGGCCCAAGGGCGTGGTGCTGAGCCACCGCAACATGGTGGCCGGCGCCAAGAGCGTGGCCAGTTACCTGGGCAACCACGGCGGCGACACGCTGCTGGCCGCATTGCCGCTGTCCTTCGATGCGGGCTTCAGCCAGCTCACCACGGGCTTCCACAGTGGCGCGCGGGTTGTGCTGTTGAACTACCTGCTGCCGCGTGACGTGCTCAAGGCGCTGGACCGCGAGAAGGTCACCGGCCTGACCGCCGTGCCGCCGCTGTACATGCAGCTGTGCACGCAGGAATGGCCCGCGTCGATAAATGACACCCTGCGTTACTTCGCCAACACCGGTGGCCGCATGCCCCGCGAAACATTGGACGCGCTGCGCCGCCGCGTGCCGGCCGCGAAGCCCTTCCTGATGTACGGCCTGACCGAGGCCTTTCGCTCCACCTACCTGCCGCCCGAGGAAGTGGATCGCCGGCCGGACAGCATCGGCAAGGCCATTCCCAACGCCGAGATCCTGGTACTGCGCGAAGACGGTACTGAGTGCGCGCCCGAGGAGTCGGGTGAGCTGGTGCACCGCGGTGCGCTGGTGGGTCAGGGCTATTGGGGCGACGCGGAAAAGACCGCAGAGCGCTACAAGCTGCTGCCCAGCGGTATTGGTGGGCGCGAGGCCGGCCTGCAGCTGCCGGAATACGCCGTTTACTCGGGCGACACGGTGCGGCGCGATGGCGAGGGCTTTCTGTACTTCATTGGCCGGCGCGACGAGATGATCAAGACCTCGGGCTATCGCGTGAGCCCGACCGAGGTGGAAGAGGTGCTCTACGCCACCAAGCTGGTCGGCGAGTGCGCCGCGTTCGGTGTCGAAAGCCCGGCGCTCGGCCAGGCGATCCAGGTCATCGCCACCGCGCCCGACGGCAGCGCCGGTGTCGACGTGGCCGCGGTGCTGGCCGTCTGCCGCCAGCGCATGCCGGCATACATGGTGCCGGCCGGCGTCCAGGGCATGGCCGCACCGTTGCCGCGCAACCCCAATGGCAAGATCGATCGCAAGCTGCTGTCCACGAACTGGCTGGACAGCCTGGATGACCGCCGGGATGTCACGCGTGCCGGCTGACACCACGCCAGGCTTGCTGAACCGGCTGGCCGGCCCCTTCCGCGAGTTCGGCTGGGCGGCGGGTTCGGCCTACGTTATAGACCGAGTGCTTCGCAAGTTGTCGCCGAACCTGGGTCTGTATGTCTACGAGTTCATGGTGCAGCCCATCGGTGGCAAGCCGCTGCTGCCGCCCAACCTGAGTCGCAACCTGAGCTTTCGGGAGATCCTCAAGGGTGACCCAGCCATCGCTGAAATGCCGGCGCGCGAGGACATCAAGGTCCGCCGCTTCGAGCAGGGCGCGCGCTGCCTGGGTGCTTATCGCAAGGGGCAGCTCATCGGCTACCTGTGGTACGCCACGGGCCGCTACGAAGAGGACGAGGTGCGTTGCGACTACGTGTTGGCGGATCACGCGGCATCGATCTTCGACTTCGACTTGTATGTGTTGCCGCAATACCGCATGGGCGTTGGCTTCCTGGGTGTGTGGCATGGCGCAAATGAGCTGCTGGCGCCGCAGGGTGTGCGCTACACCTTCAGCCGACTCACGCGTTTCAACGTTGCGTCTCGGCGCGCCCACGCCCGCCTGGGCTGGAAGCGTGTCGGTGTGGGCTTGTTCCTGCAGTTGTGGCGCGCTGAAATCATGGCGTCCACGATCGCCCCTTACGTTAGCGCCACATTTGGTGCGCGCCAGAGGATCACGCTCAAGTTGCGCCCGGATGCATTGATGTCAGCCTGAGCCTCTGAGGAACCAATAAATGAAGATCACTGTCTTTGGCGCCGGCTACGTTGGCCTGGTCACAGGGGCTTGCTTCTCCGAAATGGGCAACCACGTGCTCTGCGTCGACGTGGACCCACGCAAGATCGACAGGCTGCAGGCCGGTGAGGTGCCCATCCACGAGCCCGACCTGGACGTGATGATCAAGCGCAACGCCGCCGCCGGCCGGCTGCAATTCACCACCGACGCCGCCGCGGCGGTGGCGCACGGCACCCTGCAGGTGATTGGTGTGGGCACGCCGCCCGACGAAGACGGCTCGGCGGATCTGCAGTACGTGCTGGCCGTGGCACGAACGATTGGTCAGCACATGACCGACTACAAGGTAGTCATCGACAAGAGCACGGTGCCTGTGGGCACGGCTGACCGCGTCAACGCCGCCGTCTCTGCCGCTCTGGCCGATCGTGGTGTGCATGTCGATTACGCCGTCGTCAGCAACCCCGAATTCCTGAAGGAAGGCGCGGCAATCGACGACTTCATGAAGCCCGACCGCATCGTCGTGGGTAGCAATGACGAGCGCGCCACGCTGCTGATGCGCGCGTTGTATGCGCCCTTTATGCGCAACAGTGACCGTCTGGTGGTGATGGATGTCCGCAGTGCCGAATTCACCAAGTACGCGGCCAACGCGATGCTGGCCACGCGCATCAGTTTTATGAACGAGTTGGCGCGCCTGGCTGACGAGGTGGGCGCCGACATTGAATGGGTGCGCAAAGGCATCGGCAGCGACCCGCGCATCGGCACGCACTTCCTGTACCCGGGCGCCGGTTATGGCGGCTCATGCTTTCCGAAGGACGTCAAAGCGCTGATCCGCACCGGTCGCGACCATGGGGTGCCGCTGCGTGTGTTGGATGCCGTGGAGCGTGCCAATGACGCGCAGAAGCAGGTGCTGGTGGAGCGTGTGGTGCAGCGCTTTGGCGAAGACCTTGCAGGCCGCACGTTTGCGATGTGGGGCCTGGCGTTCAAGCCCAACACCGACGACATGCGCGAGGCGCCCAGCCGTGTGGTGGTGGCCGAACTCACGCGCCGAGGCGCGCGCGTTCAAGCCTACGACCCTGTCGCTATGACTGAGGCGGCGCGCGTGATGGGCGATACGCCCGGCTTCAGTCTGGCACCGTCAGCCCAGGCGGCGCTGCAGGGGGCCGACGCACTGCTTATCGTCACGGAGTGGCGAGAATTCCGAACACCCGACTTCGACGGCATCAAGGGAGCGCTGAAACAACCGTTGATCCTCGATGGACGCAACCTGTATGAACCCGACCTGATGCGGTCCCTGGCCATCGACTATGTGGGCGTGGGTCGCGGCGTGCGGCCAGCGGTCACCTGAGCACCATGAGTACACCCTTCGCCAGACCCATTCACGGGCCCTTAACGCAATTCCCCGCCGAGGGCGGTGAGCTCATGGTCGGCGTCCACAAACTAAGCACACTTGCCGCGCGCGTAGGACAGACACCGTTCTATGCCTATAGCCGGGACCTGCTGCGCGCACGCGCGGCCCAGTTGCGCGAGGCCTTGCCGCCGCAGATCAAGTTGCACTACGCGATGAAGGCCAATCCGATGCCGGCCGTGGTGCAGTTCATGGCAGGCCTGGTGGACGGCATCGACGTAGCCTCTGCAGGTGAGTTGAAGGTCGCGCTAGACGCGGGCGCGGACCCCGCTGAGATCAGTTTTGCTGGCCCGGGGAAGCGCGATCCAGAACTGCGCCAGTCGGTGGCTGCTGGTGTGCTGGTCAACGTGGAATCGATGCGCGAACTTCCTGTGCTGGCCGCTGCTTCGCAGGCGCTGGGCCTGCCGGCGCGCGTGGCCGTTCGCGTGAATCCCGACTTCGAGCTCAAGGGCTCGGGCATGAAAATGGGCGGTGGCCCCAAGCAGTTTGGTGTCGACACTGAAGTCGTGCCTGAGATGCTGGCCTTCATCGGCCGCGAGGGTTTGGCCTTCGAAGGCTTTCACCTCTTTGCTGGGTCGCAGAACCTGCGCGCCGACAGCATCTGCGAAGCGCAGCAAAAGAGCTACGAGCTGGCGCTGCGGCTGGCCCAGCACGCGCGCACGCCGGTGAAATTTCTGAACCTGGGCGGTGGCTTTGGCATCCCCTACTTTCCCGGGGAACAACGGCTGGACCTGGCACCCATCGGTGCCAATCTGGCCGGCATCGTCGAGCGCGCGCAGGGTGAGCTGCCGCAGGCCGGTATCGTCGTCGAACTGGGCCGTTACCTGGTGGGTGAGGCGGGCATCTACGTCACACGCATCGTCGACAAGAAGGTCTCGCGCGGCCACACCTACCTGGTGACCGACGGCGGGCTCAACCACCACCTGTCGGCGTCGGGCAATTTTGGGCAGGTGGTGCGCAAGAATTATCCGGTGACCATCGGCAACCGAGCCGATGCCGCCAAGCGCGAACTGGCTTCGGTGGTTGGGCCGCTGTGCACGCCGTTGGACCTGCTGGCCGACCGCATGGACTTGCCGGCGGCCGAGATCGGCGACCTGGTGGTGGTGTACCAGTCGGGGGCTTACGGGGCCAGCTCAAGCCCACACGCTTTTCTGGGCCACCCGGTCTGCGTCGAAGTGTTGGTGTAGTTCACGGCGCGTTTGATGTCACACCTTGTCGCGGGCTTGGTTGCCACGCTGGCAGCTCTGGGCGCGGCGGTGCTGGCTTGGCACCACCCGGTGTCGCCGGGGCTGATGTTGCTGTCTGCTGGGCTCGCAACGCTGGCCGCCAGCGCCCGCTCGACGCGCTGGCCGACGTGGCCGCTGTGGCTGCTGCCGCTGCTGCCCCTGGTGGGCTTCATGCCGTGGACTGGCTGGCTGGTGGTGGAAGAGCTGGACATCCTGCTGCTGGCTGTGGCTGCCGGGGGCTATGCGCGTTGGACCTTGGAGCCGCGGGCTGCAGTCGATCCGCAGCCTGCACACAGGTCCAGCCTGGCGCTGTGGTGCCTGGCGCCGCTGGTGTTGTCCACCGTGCTGTCGGGTTGGCTGGGTGTGCAGGACGCCGGCGGCCTTTCCTGGGGCTGGTGGCAGGGCTACCGCGAGCCCCTGAACAGCCTGCGTCTGGCCAAACCCATGGCACTGACCGTGCTCTTGCTGCCGCTGTGGCTGCGTTCGCTGCAGGCGCGGCCCGGGGCCAGCGCCGAATCACTGCAGCTCGGCATGGTGGGCTTGCTGGCGACTGTCTCCTTGGGTGTCTGGTGGGAGCGCTGGGCCTACACCGGCCTGCTCGATTTCAGCACCGACTACCGGGCCACAGGCCTGTTCTGGGAAATGCATGTGGGTGGCGCCGCGCTGGACGCGGCGCTGGTGATGGGTTTTCCTTTTGCCGCGCTGTCGCTGATGCGCATCGGGCCCAATTACCCACCGGCGCCGGCCAGGCATGCCCACCTGCTTTGGCTGGGCTTCGTGGCCGTTCTTTGCCTGGGTGCCTATGCGGCGTTGACGACCTTCTCGCGCGTGGTTTACCTGGGTGTGCCGGTCGCTGTGCTGGTGACGGTTGTGTTGGGCTTGCGCCAGCGTTCAGCCCGGATGCCAGCCGACGCGGCCGCCGTTGCTCGCAAGCCAGAACCGTCTCCTGTGGTCGCCACCGGGCTGTGGCTGGCCTTGTTCTTTGTCCTGGCGGACGGGTTGTTTCCGGCCGGCGGATATCGGTCCATGCTGGCGCTGCTCGGCGCTGTTTCGCTGCTGCTGGTGGTGGCCGACGTGGTGCGGCCTTTGTCGGCGCGCGGCTGGGGTCTGGGACTGTTGGCCGGCAGCGCTGCGGGCATCGGGGTGGCTCTGGCAACGGCCTGGGTGCCCAAGGGGGCGTACGTTGCCTATGCCGCGGCGTGGTTGGTCACTGCGGGGCTGGTGATGGGCGCTCGGCGTGGCCAGCTGGCAGTGGGCGCGTCACTGGTGGGCGGATTTTTCGCTGTCTTGGCAGGCCTGGTGGCCGTGGGTGTCAACTGGGGTGGCGTCTCGGCCTGGGCGCCAGGTCTGGCGGCTGCCATGGCGTTGGCGCTGGTGTTGGTGGTGGCGGCAGCGCGGACGCGCCCGTCCTGGCCCGGGGTTTGGCGCTGGCAGGCCCAGACCCTGGCCCTGCTGGCGGTGGCTTCCGTGGTGGTGGGGGTCTTCGGCGGTGGTGCCTACATGGGACAGCGTCTGACGCAGACCGCCGACGACGGCTCGGGCCGCCAGCAGCACTGGCGGCTTGCGCTGTCCTGGCTGAGGGGCAGCGAATGGGTGCTGGGCAAGGGCCTGGGGCGCTTTGTTGCGAACCATGCGCTGTCGGGCCGCCTCCAGGACCAGGTGGGCGACGACCGGCTGGCCGCTGGCGATGCAGCCCATGGCCAGGTGCTGGTGCTCACGGGCGGCAAGCACCAGCTCGGCCACGGCGAGCTGTTTCGCGTGGCGCAGCGGGTGCCCGTGCCGGCGCCTGGGCCGCTGCGCCTGACGCTGCAGATTCGGGACGACCAGGGCACGGGCGTGCATGTCGAGGTCTGCGAGAAGCACCTCCTCTACCCACTGACTTGCCTCAGCCAGGACAAGAGGGTGCGGCAGTCGGGTGCCGAATGGCAGCCGATGCAATTCGATCTCACGGGTGACGCGCTGTCGGGCGGCCCGTGGTTCGCGCCGCGATGGATCGTGTTTGCCATTGCGGTGGACACCCCGGGCCGGCGGATTGAGCTTGACGAACTCGACCTGCGCGACGCCCAAGGCCGTGCCCTGCTGGTGAACGGCGACTTCGAAGCCGGCCTGGCGCGCTGGTTCACCAGCAGCGACCGCCACCACATGCCCTGGCATGCCAAGAACGTGGCGGTGCATTTGCTGTTCGAGCAGGGTCTGCTCGGACTGCTGGCTGCGGCGTTTGCCGGGGGGGTTGCGCTGTGGCGGGTCAGCCTGGGTGCCGCGCGGGGCCACGCGCTGTCGCCGGCCCTGGCTGGCGCGCTGCTGGGCGTGGCCGTGGTGGGCGTGGGTGACAGCCTGCTGGACATGCCGCGCATCGCCTGGTGCCTCTGGTGGTTGACGGCCGTGGCACTGTCGCTGCCCGCGCAGGCCCGCTCGCAGGGTGCGGCAGCGTGAGCCGGCGGCGCGCGAGGTTGAGTTGGGCAGCCGTGGCAGTGGTGGCGTTCACGGCGTTTGCGGCGTTTTTGGCGCCGGCGCAGTCACCTGGGCCAGTGATCCGTGTCGGCCCCGGCCGGGCTCTGCAGCGCATCGCGCAAGCTGTTCCGCTGGCCGTCGATGGCAGCGTGATCGAGATCGACGCCGGTGACTACCCGGCCGACGTAGCGGTATGGGACCGCGCCAGTCTCACGCTGCGCGGCGTGGGCGGCCGTGTGCGGCTGGTAGCCTCTGGCGCGAGTGCCGAGGGCAAGGCCATCTGGGTCATTCGGCGTGGTGAGGTCACGGTCGAGAACATCGAGTTTGTTGGCGCCAGCGTGCAGGACCGCAATGGCGCGGGCATCCGCCTGGAGAGCGGCCACTTGGTGGTGCGCGGCTGCCGATTCCTGGACAGTGAGAACGGCATCCTGACCGGCAACGACCCGGCCACGCAGCTGGAGGTGGAGAACTCGGAGTTCGGCCACCTGGGAGCGGGAGACGGCTTCTCGCACGGCATCTATGCCGGCGCCATCGGCAGGTTTCGCTTGAGCGGCAGCTATCTCCATCACAGCAAGGTCGGTCATCTGGTGAAGAGCCGGGCCCGCTACAACCGCATTGAATACAACCGCCTCACCGACGAACCCGGTGGCAGCGCCAGCTATGAGCTGGAATTTCCGAATGGTGGCGTGGCCGAGGTCATTGGCAACATCGTCCAGCAGGGCGCAGACACGCGCAATGCGGTCATCATTTCCTATGGCGCCGAGGGCTACACGTGGCCGCGCAATGCCCTGAGCCTGGTGCACAACACCGTGATCAACGACGAAGGCCAGGGCGCCAGGTTCCTGCGCGTGATGCCCGGTGCTGACGCGGTGCTGCTGCGCAACAACCTGTGGGTGGGGCCGGGTCGGGTCGATGGCTCGGCCGTGGCCGATGCCGCCGGCGACCGCCGCGGGCAGGCGAGCGATCTGGTGCAACCGGGGCGTGGGGACTACCGCCCGGCCGGCAGTGCCAACGCCACCTGGTCCGGGGTTGCGCTGGCGCCCGGGCCGGCTTCCTTGCTGCCGCGCATGGAGTACCAGCATCCGCTGGCCACGCGTCCGCTGGCCGCCGTTCCGCGCTGGCCCGGGGCCTTGCAGCCCGCTGGCCCCTAAGCGCCCTGGCCGACAAGCCCCCGCGCCAAGCCGGGTCGCCCGGTGGGTGCGCCTTAGAATCTAGGGTTCGCCTGCCGATTGCCGGGCTCAGATCCAGGACCGCTCACCGTGTTCATCTCCACCGCCCAAGCCCAAACCGCCCCCGCCGCCGCCACTGGCGGCGCCGAGTCCACCCTCTTCAGCCTGCTGCCATTGGTGCTGATGTTTGTGGTGCT